>OGGM01000009.1_pt1 | contig 237231 bp, 207 predicted proteins | sample 1571251 | NCBI WGS metagenome assembly OGGM01 (sample SAMEA2582076, study PRJEB24529) | metagenome | biome: Human gut stool | place: China | collected 2011 | reverse complement strand
GATGCGCTCCGGATGAATATGATGATCTCATATCAGGAACTTGTTCGCACCTTCCCTAGCTGTTTAACATGCCAGAATATTTTATCAGCATAAAGCTCATAAGCTTCTTTCTGTTCCACCAGCCAATCGTGTTTGTTATACACCGCCATCACCCCTCCCAACTCATGCCCAAGCATCTTTTCGGTGACATGGGGCATAACACCTTCCCCTGACAAATTCGTTACCAGCGACCGCCGGAAGTCGTGGGTTCGCCACTCAGGTATATCAATTTTATCCCTTAACTTTTTCATGTAGAGATTTGCCGACGAACGATCTATTGCCTTGTCCAGCTCCTGGCCGGGGAAGAGAACATCATTCCCAGCATTTAGGAGCCTATCAACGAAAGGCTTTACCTGTTCGAAAATAGGTCTGCGAATCACATTCCCCATCTTGGAATGCTCCGATGGAGTTGTCCAAATCAGATCATTCATGTTGAACTCACTGGCGGTAGCCAGGCGAATTTCTGACAACCGTGCCCCCCATAGCAATAGCAGCTGATGAAGCACCTTGTTGGAGGTAACGATCTTGTTGTTCTCCAGGGCCAGCCAGATTTTTGCCAACTCGGTATAAGTGAGAACCCGGCTACCAACATCTGGTTTCTTGCCGATAGTCTTAACACTAAGCTTCAGGGCTTCGCATGAAGGGATCAGTTGTCGGCTGATACACCAGTTCATCACAGAACGTAACTGGAGAAGCAGCACCCTCGCCTTTTTACCGTTCTTCTTCTCCTGTTTATCGAAGAACCTTACCCATGCAGAAACAGGTATGTTGACTACAGGAACATCGGGGAATTCTGTGTACATAGTGTTGTACACAACAGACTTGTAAAGCGTCTGAGTATTCGGCTTCAGGGTTTCAACATACTTCGTCCACCACTGATCCAGGCACTCTTTAAGTGTTAATTCCCCATCTTCTTTGGCAAAATAATTTTTAGGGTTTAGTCCCTTGAGGTACAATTCGCGCATCTCACCGACAACAACGCGAGCATCCTTAAGCGACATGGCTGGGTAACGGCCAATTGATAGACGAACAGGCTTGCCATTCCAACGGTAGCGGAACTGGAATGTAATCGTTCCGGTAGGAGTTATGCGTACACTCAGCCCGTCACCGTCTGTGACTTCGGGAGCTCCGCTGTAAGGCTTGGCATTGATGCTGCGAAGTTTGGTATCACTGAGGGCCACGGCAATGTATCCTGTACACATTGAATTGAAGCATTCTGTACTCAATCTGTACGCAATGGCAAGTGAACGAAGTGATTTTCTAGACGAAATGAAGGGAACCGATAGGAAATAAAAGGAATGAAATGCTTGATGATACGGGGAATGATAGGATAACATGCAACACAAGCTGAACGCTTAAAAATCAGTTAGTTCTATGTCCCCTTAGTTAAATGGATATAACGAGCCCCTCCTAAGGGCTAGTTGCAGGTTCGATTCCTGCAGGGGACACCATATAAAAGTTGCCCGCCATTCACCACGATGACCTAAACGCCAGCCAGAACGTATTCTTCTCGTAATCATAATTAGCCAACGATTTCAGTATGGTTAGTCCTGCCAGAAAGGAACGTGTCTTTGTCAATCACGCACACAATAAACCGACAGCAACGCGCATTTCTGCGTACAATACCTTCTGACTTTTTCAGTCACTAGCCGCGACCTTTTACAACCTTCTCTGGACGATACAGGAGCCAGGCGTTGATATGAAACAGATCACCCTCAGCGATATGCAGCAGCAGAGCGAAGCGGCAGCCAGTGCTCCGCGCCTGCGTGCCCATCGCAATTTTCATCCTGAACTAAGCGACCCGATACAGCGTCTGGCCATCGCCATGGAACCCGGCACCTATATCCGCCCCCACCGGCACAGACATACCTTCGAACTTTTACTGCCGCTGAAAGGCCGATTTGTGGTACTGAATTTTGATGACCACGGCGTGGTTACCCGCCGGGTGGTGCTGGGTGAAACCTGCACGGCGCTGGAAATGGAAGCCGGTACCTGGCATACGGTGCTCTCACTCGACGCTGGCGGGATGGTTTTTGAAGTTAAGCAAGGTGCTTATCAACCGCTTGCCGAAATGGACACTATGGCCTGGGCGCCTGCTGAAGGCCAGCCAGGCACTGCCGAAATGATGGCCTGGTATGCCATCGCGCAACCGGGTGACCGCTTCCTGTCTATGCCGCAATAACTACAGGTAGCTTCGACAGGCGCCGCAGGCGTCTGTTTGATACTTCCTGCCGACCACAAAGTTTGCCAAATTAACCGTCCCTTTTTTCGTGCTCCGCTCATACTCACCTTAAATATTGCTGCTAAACAGGAAGAAGCGCTTATATTCAGCAAACTATTTTTCTCTACGAATAAGAGATGATAAGATAACGGGAAAGAGTAAATATGCGGCAGCAAAACAATAAAAACAGCCAATTTATCGATATATTATTCTCAATGTGAATGGATTTTGTTAATCAGATAAAGGAAGTCAGCAGAAAAAAATAAATCATTGTCATTGATGCTTTTGCTCACCATGGCGATTTATTTTTTCATCGACATACAATTCTTATGAATATTACAGAACGGAATATCTGGAAGCTAAATAATTTACCGCCAATGGAGTATTGCTCTCTGGCGCGGGCGCAAAAATTATTAAACTGCGAACTGGAAGACATTCTTCACTGGCATGATATAGGCGCAATCAATCTATGTCTTAAGCTTAACCCAACGCCGGGAATATTAAAAATCGCCGTCCTCTCCCATCAGGAAAAAGAAGTAACCAGCGCGTTTAATCCATTTACCTCAGTCGAGGCAGGAGAAACAGTCTGGTCGCATCACTCCCATATCCGCAGTATTCTGCGGCTTGAAGGCGATATTCCGACGATGGAAACCCTGCGCGGAAATACGGTAACCCAGTTCAACGTAAAGGTATTTGCTTCAGGGCTCTGGCATCCACACTGTCGGAACCTAATGGCGCTGCTGGAGGCGCCAGATGATATTCTTTTCGAAAACCGCCTCAGCATGATGCTGCCGGATAAACCATTTGTTTATTGTCATTTCATTCCAGAGGAAGACGAACGCCCCTCGATATCATTGAACCGCATCTATATCACCAGCCAGGCCATTGAGAAAATATACGCCCACAGTATTAGCGCCCGGCCTATGGACGTGACGAAAAATCCGCTACTGGATCAAACCCGTTACATCCAGCAGGAATTAACCGTCCTGCCGCAAAGTGAGGTATTGCTGGAATTTATCCATTATCTTGTTCAGTCCCATACTGTATTTAATGAGAAGTTGCAGAGTATGGCTGAGCCAGACAAGACTCAGCTCTTTCATCACGTGCTGGAAAGGCTTAAGGAAGAAGGCATGCTTATAGAGAATGCCCAGCCCGATGAAGGCGATATCGGCAGCGAAGCCAGCCGTGAGTCGCAGTTCGCCGGCGAGTAACGTAGTCCTTCAGGCAAGGGACTGGCGGTTTTCCTGCTCAATCGTTATCGCGTTCTCTCGGGCCAGGGTGATGAATTCGCGCGCTGCGGCGCTCTGCCAGGCGCCCTGCCGCTGCAATAAACAGGCCGTGCGCTGCAGCAGCGCAGGTCTTAGCTCAATCGCCACCACATCATCAAACTGCCCGGCGATCGCCGCCGGCAGCAGCGTTGCTAACGTTGTGCTTCGAATAACCGACAGAACGGCCCCGATGGAGTTGGCCTCCATCCGCACGTCTGGTTCGAGCCGATGAAGGCGGCAATAACGATCAATCTGCTCGCGGGTAGCAAACTCGCTGCTCAGTAAAATTAGCGGCTGGGCGTCGAGAGCCTGCAGTTGCAAGTCGCGCTCTCCTGCCAGCGGATGCGCACGGCTCACCACCAGCGCAAGCGTTTCCGTCAGCAGCGGCTGAACCACAATTTCCTGTGACCGGCAATCGTCAAAGGCAATCCCCACATCCAGTTCATCCTCCAGCAGCATCGCCTCCATCCGCTCCTGGTTCATCTCCTGGATAAGCACTTTTACTCCAGGGTAGCGTCGGTAGTACGCCTCCATCAGCGGGCCCAGCATATAGGTAGTGAAAGTTGGCGTCATAGCAATGCGGAGTTTACCGTGCTGGAGATCTTCTGCGTCATGCAAGGCGCGCCGACCTTCCTCAAGCTCGCGTAACGCGCGACGGGCATACTCCAGCCAGATCTCTCCAGCATCGGTCAGGCGAATACGTCGGCCAGAGCGGTCGAAAAGCTGAACCTCCAGCATCGCTTCCAGCTGGCGTATCTGCTGTGACAGCGCAGGCTGGGAGACATGCAGCGCCGCGGCGGCGCGGGAAAAGCCACAATGTTCAGCCACAGCGATAAAGTAGGAAAGTTGGCGCAGAAGCATCGGCCCACCTATAAGAAATTCCAATAGGCATTATCATAAATAAGTCTTTTAACTTATGAAACAAGAGACGTACCCTCTTCGCACGACCCTCAACATATTTCACCTTTAACATCGTTTTATGCAGGAGTGACTATGTCCGCTCACGATCGTTATCTTCAGCGCGCATTAGTGCTGGCAAAACAAAACATTGCTGACGGTGGGCGCCCCTTCGGCGCCGTGCTGGTGCGGAATGATGAGATTGTCGCTGAAAGCGTCAATACCTTTCATCTGAGCGGTGACCCAACGGCGCATGCCGAACTGAACGCCGTTCGCGATCTTGCCACCAGACTGGGAAGCGCGGTGTTGCGCGAATGCGTCATCTATGCCAGCGGACAACCTTGCCCTATGTGCCTGAGCGCGCTCTATTTAACCGGCGTGCGGGAAGTGTTTTTCGCCAATAGCAATCAGGACGGGGAGCCTTTTCAGCTCTCGACCGCCGCGATTTATCAGCAGCTGCAGCAGCCGCTGGCCCAGCAAACGCTGCCGATCCATCATCGCCCGCAGCCGGAGGGAACTGAACTTTATCAGCGCTGGGCGGAACGGCAGTCATGACACCAGCGCTGCGACAGAACCTGACGCTGGCAGTCCTGGTACTGACTGGGATCAATATGCGGCCGCTGCTTACCTCCATTGGTCCTTTGCTGCCGGACATCCGCGCAGCCAGCGGCATGAGCTATACCCTGGCCGCACTCCTGACCGCGCTGCCGGTGATCGCGATGGGGGTGCTGGCGCTGGCCGCTGGCTGGGTCGATCGCTATATCGGTCAAAAGCGCAGTATTGCGCTGAGCCTGCTGATTATCGCGGCAGGCGCCCTGCTGCGGGAAATCGCCCCGAATAGTGGCTTACTGCTCACCAGCGCTCTGGCCGGAGGAATTGGCATCGGCATTATTCAGGCCGCCATCCCGGCGGTAATTAAGCACCTCTTTCCCCGACGGACGCCGCTGGTGATGGGACTATGGTCAGCGGCGCTGATGGGCGGCGGCGGGTTAGGCGCCGCGTTCACCCCATGGCTGGCGTCACATAGCGCGGCCTGGCATGATGCGCTAGCCTGGTGGGCGCTCCCTGCGCTCCTGGCTCTGCTCAGCTGGCTGGCGATTTGTCGGCATTTGCCTCGCGCACCGCATCAGACCAGCGCTTCCCCCCGGGTCGCGATTATTGGCCAGCGCCGCGCCTGGACGCTGGGACTCTATTTCGGACTGATCAATGCCGGTTACGCCAGCCTGATCGCCTGGCTGCCTCCTTACTACATCCAGCTAGGCGACAGCGCCCAGTACAGCGGTTCGCTGCTGGCGCTGCTGACCGTCGGGCAAACCGCCGGCGCGCTGCTGCTCCCGGCGCTGGCTCGCCAGGAGGATCGGCGCCAGCTTCTTCTGCTAGCGCTGGCGCTACAGCTGATTGGCTTCTGCGGCTTTATCTGGCTGCCAGAGCATTTCTCTGCGCTCTGGGCCATTGCCTGCGGCGTGGGATTGGGCGGCGCGTTTCCTCTGTGCCTGGTGCTGGCGCTGGATCACGCCGGACAACCGGCGGTGGCCGGCAGGCTGGTAGCCTTTATGCAGGGGATCGGATTTATCATCGCCGGTCTGTCGCCCTGGCTTTCAGGCCTGCTGCGTAGCCTGAGCGGGAACTACACGCTTGACTGGTCCTGGCATGCGATCTGCGTCCTGCTACTCATGGCGCTGACGCTGCGCTTTATCCCGGCACACTACCCGGCCGAGTGGCGACAGCGCGCCTCAGACCTGCCCTGAACCGACGGCGGCGCGTGGCAAAGATAATGCCGCGCGCTCTCGTTGGCCTTCTCCGCCCGCCCCATCGCTAAAACCCGTTTCCTTCGCGTCGCTGGCGCTAAATTTATTACCCTGTGAAATTAATGTGTCGCCGAATCACGACACTCGTAAGTAACTAAAAATTAATAAAAAAATGCCTCTTGTTTCCCTGATTTTTTAGGCGTACATTAGCGCCATCTGGAGCACTAAACGCACAGAATTACGGGCTGCTGCAGGGTGAAGTTACACTGGCGACAGCCCTTGAAAAACAGAACAATTAATTCATTTGAACGTCGCACAAGCGCGTGGAGTGATGAGTCGTGAAATACTTCTTTATGGGCCTCTCTTTTATGGTCATCGTTTGGGCCGGTACTTTTGCCCTGATGATCTAGACTGCAGCGGTGTCAAAAAAAACGGGAGCCTTCATGCTCCCGTTTTTATTTTGCCGTGCTGCCCGCAGCGCTAGCTCGCGGAGGCCAGCAGACCATCCGCGCGGAACATCGCCTTGATACCGCGGATCGCCTGGCGCGTACGGTCCCGGTTCTCGATCAGGGCGAAGCGGACGTGGGTATCACCATAGTCGCCAAAGCCAATCCCCGGCGAGACGCAAACCTTCGCTTCATTAAGCAGCTTTTTCGCAAACTCCAGCGACCCCATGGCGGCGTAAGGTTCCGGTATTTTCGCCCACACGTACATAGACGCTTTCGGACACTCCACCATCCAGCCGGCCTCATGAAGCCCTTTGACCAGCACATCGCGACGGCGCTTATACTGTTCGGCAATATCGCGCACGCACTGCTGATCGCCCTCCAGCGCAGCTATCGCCGCCACCTGCAGCGGAGTAAAAGTCCCGTAGTCATGATAGCTTTTGATACGAGCGAGGGCATTCACCAAAGTCTTATTACCCACCATAAAGCCAATGCGCCAGCCGGCCATGTTATAGCTTTTCGACAGGGTAAAGAACTCGACGGCGACATCTCGCGCGCCGGGCACCTGCATGATGGAGGGCGCTTTCCAGCCGTCATACACGATATCGGCATAGGCCAGATCGTGGACGACCAGAATGTCATACTGCTTCGCCAGAGCGACAACCTTTTCAAAGAAATCCAGTTCGACGCACTGCGCGGTCGGATTTGAGGGAAAGCCAAGGATCATCATCTTCGGCTTCGGATAGCTCTCGCGGATGGCGCGTTCCAGCTCGTTAAAGAAATCCACCCCTTCCACCAGCGGCACTGAGCGCACCTGCGCCCCGGCGATTACCGCACCATAGATATGAATCGGATAGCTGGGGTTCGGCACCAGTACGGTGTCGCCATGATCCAGCGTCGCCAGCATCAGGTGCGCCAGCCCCTCTTTCGAACCAATGGTGACGATCGCTTCCGATTCCGGATCGATATCGACGTTATAGCGTTCTTCATACCAGCGTGAAATGGCGCGACGCAGGCGCGGGATCCCCCGCGAGGTAGAGTAACCATGGGTGTCAGGCCGTTGAGCAACGGTGCAGAGTTTTTCCACGATATGCGGCGGCGTCGCGCCATCGGGATTACCCATACTGAAATCGATAATATCTTCGCCGCGCCGACGCGCAGCCATTTTCAGTTCAGCAGTAATGTTAAAAACGTACGGAGGGAGACGATCGATACGCGTAAAACGGCGTTCAGGACTGGATTCAGCCATAGGTTCCTCTAATTAACGTTAGCGCCCGGACCGTCCGAGCGACGCTGCCGCTGTTGCGGCTCGTTTAGAAAATAACCTGAAAAAATTCATGTTGTCGAGAGGCCCGTTAAAAAATATTCCCTGGCATATAAAACGGGTATCGACTGCGCTAAATGCGGCAGTTCATTGGCGGAATAATCCCGGGTTGTATAAAGGTGGTAACACACTGATATCTTTCTTAACACAGAATATTATCGTTAATGGCGAAGACCGCCGCTATCGCGATGCTTTTTAATTAATCCCCTTTAAAAAGTGCGACTTTTCCGCTTTATGGTTCCACGGCTGGTCTTCTGCCGTCAGGTTTTTTATCATGTCCCTTTCTGGCCACTGACGCGGCGCACCAATGCACGAAATCTTTACTATGATGCTGGCGGTCTATGATCGTGCGGCCCTGATGCTTATTTGCCTCTTTTTCCTTATTCGCCTGCGCCTGTTCCGCGAACTGTTGCATAAGTCGGCCCATACTCCGAAAGAGCTGCTGGCGGTGACAGCCATTTTCTCGCTGTTCGCGCTATTTAGTACCTGGTCCGGCGTCCCGGTTGAGGGGTCCCTGGTGAACGTCCGCATTATCGCCGTGATGTCCGGTGGGATCCTGTTTGGTCCCTGGGTGGGCGCGATTGTCGGGGCGATTGCCGGCGTGCACCGCTATTTGATTGATATCGACGGCGTGACCGCGGTGCCCTGCTTTATCACCAGCATTGTCGCCGGCCTGCTGTCGGGGTTGATTAATCGTAAAGTGGCCCGCGAACAACGGTGGAAAATCGGCATTCTGGCGGGGATGATGTGTGAAACTCTGACCATGATCCTGGTGGTGGTCTGGGCGCCTTCCCTGAGTCTCGGCGTAGATATTGTTTCGAAAATTGGTATTCCGATGATCCTCGGCAGCGTCTGCATCGGCTTTATCGTGCTGCTGGTGCAGAGCGTTGAAGGGGAAAAGGAGGCCAGCGCGGCGCGGCAGGCGAAACTGGCGCTCGATATCGCCAACAAAACCCTGCCGCTCTTTCGACACGTTAACAGCGATTCTCTGCGCCAGGTTTGCGAGATTATCCGCCGCGACATTACTGCCGACGCGGTGGCGATCACCAATACCGAGCACGTGCTGGCCTACGTGGGCGTCGGTGAAGCCAACTATCAACGCCACGACGATATGATTAGCCCCACCACCCGGCAGGCGATTCGTTATGGGAAAATCATCATAAAAAACAATGACGAAGCCCACCGCACCCCGGAGATCCACTCCTTGATGGTGATCCCGCTGTGGGAAAAAGGGGTGGTGACCGGCACGCTAAAAATCTATTACTGCCACGCCCATCGCATCACTTCGACGCTGCAGGAGATGGCGATTGGCCTGTCGCAAATAATCTCCACCCAGCTGGAAGTCTCCCGCGCCGAACAGCTGCGGGAGATGGCCAACAAAGCGGAGCTGCGCGCCCTGCAAAGCAAAATTAACCCGCATTTTTTATTTAATGCGCTGAACGCGATCTCCTCCTCGATTCGCCTTAATCCAGACACCGCGCGCCAGCTCATTTTTAATCTGTCGCGCTACCTGCGCTATAACATCGAATTAAAAGACGATGAGCAGATTGATATCAAACGAGAGCTGTATCAGATCAAAGATTATATCGCTATTGAACAGGCGCGATTCGGCGACAAGCTGACGGTCATCTACGATATTGACGACGACGTCAGCTGCGTGATCCCGAGCCTGCTTATCCAGCCGCTGGTGGAAAATGCCATCGTTCACGGTATTCAACCCTGTAAAGGCAAAGGCGTGGTGACGATCGGCATTAACGAGTGCGGCAATCGGGTACGCATCAGCGTTCGCGATACGGGCAACGGTATCGATCCCGCCGTGGTCGCCCGCGTGGAAGCCGATGAGATGCCGGGTAACAAAATCGGCCTGCTCAATGTGCATCATCGGGTGAAACTTCTCTACGGCCAGGGTTTGCATATCCGCAATCTGACGCCGGGAACCGAAATTGCCTTTTATGTCCCCAATAACTCTACGCCGCAGGCGCTGACGGAGTCGCTGTTGTCATGAGCGGAGAAAAGATGAAAGTTATCATTGTGGAGGATGAGTTTCTGGCCCAGCAGGAGCTCTCCTGGCTTATTAACACCCATAGCCAGATGGAGATCGTCGGCAGCTTTGACGACGGCCTGGACGTGCTGAAATTTCTCCAGCACAACAAGGTCGACGCCATCTTTCTCGATATCAATATTCCGTCGCTCGACGGGGTTCTGCTGGCGCAAAACATCAGCCAGTTTGCCCATAAACCTTTTATCGTCTTTATCACCGCGTGGAAAGAACATGCGGTGGAAGCCTTTGAGCTGGAAGCCTTTGACTACATCCTGAAACCCTACCAGGAATCGCGCATCATCAATATGCTGCAAAAGCTGACCACCGCCTGGCAGCAGCAAAATAACGCTGCTTCAGGATTAGCCAGCGCGGCGCCACGGGAAAACGACACCATCAATCTGATCAAAGATGAGCGGATCATCGTCACCAGTATTCATGATATTTATTATGCCGAGGCGCATGAAAAGATGACATTCGTCTATACCCGCCGGGAGTCATTCGTCATGCCGATGAACATTACTGAATTCTGCAGCAAACTGCCCACCGCGCATTTCTTCCGCTGCCACCGCTCGTATTGCGTAAATCTCAGCAAAATTCGGGAAATTGAGCCGTGGTTCAACAACACCTATGTGCTGCGCCTGCGTGACCTGGAGTTTCAGGTTCCGGTCAGTCGCAGTAAAGTGAAAGAGTTTCGCCAGCTGATGAATCTGTAGAGAGCGGAAAGCACCGCCATCCGGGCTACGACGGTAGCCCGGGAGAAGAATGCTTAAAGCACCTGGCCCAGCGTCTGACGCAGATGCGCGCCGGAGCCCAGCAGGCCTGGGTTATCATGCACGATCAGGTAAACCGGGATATCCTGAACATAAGCTTTAAAACGGCCTTTGTCTTCAAAACCGCCGCGGAAACCAGAGGCTTTAAAGAACTCCAGGAAGCGCGGCACGATGCCGCCGGCGATATACACCCCGCCAAACGTCCCGAGGGTCAGCGCCAGGTTACCGCCGAAGCGTCCCATAATGACGCAGAACAGCGACAGCGCCCGACGACAGTCGGTGCAGCTGTCCGCCAGCGCTCGCTCGGTCACCTCACGCGGCTGCAGGTTCTCCGGCAGTCGGCCGTCCGATTTGACAATCGCGCGATACAGGTTGACCAGCCCGGGACCTGAGAGCACGCGTTCTGCGGAAACATGCCCCAGCTCGGCGCGTAGCTCTTCCAGAATGATCCCTTCTTCTTCGCTGTTCGGGGCAAAATCAACATGACCGCCTTCGCCCGGCAGGCTGACCCAACGCTTATCAACGTGGACCAGATGCGCCACGCCGAGCCCGGTCCCGGCGCCATAAACGACGATCGGTTTGCCCGCTACCGGCGCACTGCCGCCAAACTGAATAAGGTGCTCAGCTTTCAGCATCGGAATGGCCATTGAAACAGCGGTAAAATCGTTAATTATCTCCAGATGGGCAAAGCCGAGGTTACGCTTCATTTCGGCGATAGAGAAAGCCCAGGTATGGTTGGTCATCGCCACCCAGTCGCCGGTAATCGGGCATGCGATGGCGATACAACCTTCGTTGACCGTTACCTGGTGCTCCTCGAGGTAGACGCGCACCACTGCCTCCAGACTGGGGTAATCGAGCCCGGAATAGGTCTTTGCGCGAGAGATCTCTCCACTCGCCAGATCACATAGCGCCAGGCGGGCGTTGGTCCCCCCGACATCTCCTACTAAAGCAAATTTTGTCATTCCGTTACGGCTCCGCTAAAGTCAAAATAAATCTTTTGGCACACTGTAAATTCATGGCGGCTTAACAACAACGTCCAACGCGCAGACGCCCCTTGTTTAGCGACACAGGTCACATTTAGTTTGTAATCTATGCAAGGTAGCCTGTAAAGGACGCGCCGGATATCAGATGTCACCTTAACTTTATCGTTTCAGCACCATTTGCATCGACGGTCTCCGCTGACGAAGGCAAAGTAGTGCTCCAGCACTTTTACAAGGACATTTCCATGCTCCATCCTCGCGCCAGAACAATGCTGATCCTGTCGGTGCCGGCCATCCTGATAGGTATCGCCTGCAGCCTGATCCTGATCGTGGCGATGAAGGTTGCCGCGCTCCTGCAGCGCGTGCTGTGGAGCAATTTGCCCGCGCAGTTGGGGGTGAGCGCCGACAGCCCGCTGTGGATCATCGCCATGCTGACGGCGACAGGGATCGCGGTGGGTCTGGTCATTCGTTACAGCCCCGGGCACGCCGGGCCGGATCCAGCGACCGAGTCGTTAATCGGCGCTCCCATTGCCACCGGCGCGCTGCCCGGACTCCTCGCCGCGCTGATCCTCGGCCTCGCCGGCGGCGTCAGCCTCGGCCCGGAGCATCCGATTATGGTGGTGAATATCGCGCTGGCTGTCGCCGTCGGCTCCCGACTGTTTCCGCGCGTCAGCTCGCTGGACTGGACCATCCTCGCGGCCTCAGGCACCATCGGCGCCCTCTTCGGTACCCCGGTTGCCGCCGCGCTGATTTTTTCGCAAACCCTCAATAGCAGCAACGATACGCCACTGTGGGATCGCCTCTTTGCTCCCCTCCTCGCCGCCGCCGCCGGCGCGTTGACGACGGGTCTGTTTTTCCATCCCCATTTTTCGCTGCCGATCCCGCACTATGGTCAGATGCGCTTCGTTGATATTCTCAGCGGCATTATCGTCGCCCTGATCGCTATCGCCGTCGGCATGGTGGCCGTCTGGTGTCTGCCGCGACTGCATGCCCTGATGCATCGGTTGAAAAATCCAATCCTGACCCTCGGCATCGGCGGGCTGCTGCTGGGGATCGTGGGGACGATAGGCGGGCCCTTAACGCTATTTAAAGGGCTGGATGAGATGCAGCAGCTGGCCTTCAGCCAGACGCTAACCGCCGCGGATTTTCTGCTTATCGCGCTGGTCAAACTGGCGGCCCTGGTTCTTGCCTCAGCCAGCGGCTTTCGCGGCGGGCGAATTTTCCCGGCGGTGTTCGTCGGGGTAGCGCTGGGGCTGATGCTGCATGCTCATGTTGACGCGGTGCCGGCGGCAATCACCGTTTCCTGCGCGATCCTCGGCATGGTGCTGGTCGTCACTCGCGACGGCTGGTTGAGCCTGTTTATGGCCGCCGTGGTGGTCCCGGATACGACTTTGCTGCCGCTGTTGTGTATGGTGATGCTCCCGGCCTGGCTGCTGCTGGCCGGGAGACCGTTGATGATTGCCAAACGGGATACCGATTAAACGCGGCTGTTTCGCTCCTCAAGGGCCTGCGTCACCGCGCGCAGGAAATCGGGGATATCCATTTTCGGCAGCATCACTTCTACCAGGGTGAGGGTATCGGAGGTGATGCTCTCCGTCATCGCCTCCCGCAGTTCAGACGTCTGAGTGACCCGCCGGCAGCACGAAGCAACGTCAGGGGCGAAGGCTTCCGGCAGCCGCTGCCAGTCCCACAGAGCGATGTCATTGTAGCGCTGCTCTGGACCATGAATCGCCCGTTCCACGGTATACCCTTCGTTATTCAGCAGCAGAATAAGCGGCTTTTGCTTATCACGCAGCATGGAGCCCATCTCCTGAATGGTCAGTTGGGCCGCGCCATCGCCGACAATTAGCACCACCCGCCGCTCCGCCGCCGCGGTTTGTGCGCCATAGGCGGCCGGGAGAGTAAAACCAATCGAGCCCCACAGCGGCTGGACGATCAGCGATGCTTCAGAGGGCAGCTTCAGCGCCGCAATACCAAAGGCGGCCGTCCCCTGATCGGCGAGAATAATATCCCCCGGACGCAGGGCGCCCTGCACCGTCGCCCAGAAATTTTTCTGGGTCAACTCGCCTTCAGCGCCCTCCTCAGCCTCCGGCGCCACGACCTGAGGCGTAGCCCACTCCGCCGCCAGCGGGGCGGAAAGCGTCATCAGCGCGGCCAAAGCCTTATCCATCGGCACCCCGCTGAACCAGTGATCGCCCACCCTGACGGCGAAGGGCTGGATCTCAATAGTCTTTTCCCGCGCCAGATGTTGGGTAAATCCTGCGGTGATGGTGTCGGTGAAGCGCGTGCCAATGCAGATGATGGTGTCGGCGTTTTCAATCGCCTCCCGGGTCTGCGGCGCGCTGGCAATCCCGCTGTAGGTGCCGACAAACCCGCTCTGCTGCTCATCAAACAATCCCTTGCCCATGAGCATCGTCGCATGGGCGACAGGCGTTTTCGCCACCCACTCCCGGAGCGTCTTCTGCAGGCCATAACGTTGCGCCAGGAAGTCCGCCAGCAGGGAAATGCGTCGGCTGCCCCGCAGCAGGCGGCTGGCTTGTTCGCAGAACCCGGCAAGCTGGTTTTCATCCGCCGGAGCGGGCTCCACCAGCAAGCGCTGGGCTGGGGCAATCGCTGCCGCTCTGGCGACATCGGCTGGCAGCATCAAATAGCCGGGGCGATGATGCGTCAACATATCGCGCAGCACACGGTCGATTTCATGGCAGGCGTTGCCGGCGGTCAGCAGCGCCTGGCTACAGGTGATCTGCTCGCTCATGCGGGCGAAATGGCGAAAATCGCCATCGCCGAGGGTATGGTGCAGCAGTTCGCCGCGCTGCTGGGCGCCGGTAGAGGGCGCACCGACGATATGCAATACCGGAATATGTTCCGCATAGCTACCCGCAATGCCGTTCAGCGCGCTCAATTCGCCGACGCCGTAAGTGGTCAGCAGCGCACCGGCTCCTTTGATGCGCGCATAGCCGTCAGCGGCATATGCCGCATTCAGCTCGTTGGCGCAGCCGACCCACCCCAAGGCGCTGTGCGCGATGACGCGATCGAGAAACTGTAAGTTGTAATCTCCCGGCACGCCGAACAAGCGGTCAATACCGCAGTCGACAAGGCGATCCAGCAGATAATCCCCAATAGTGTAGGTCGGTTGCATATCCATTATCCTCATTTTGGTGCAGGTGTAATTTGAGTATTGAATAAGCGATCCGCCTGTCCAGATGGGAGGTGATAATGGCAGTGTAAAGCAATAATTACGCAGAAAAAGCAGTGTACTCCACGCAGAACATTGTTTAGTGTAAACGTATACACATCCTGTTTTGTCGGCGGAGGAAGAATGGTTTACCAGGCAAGCACCACGCGATATCAAACGATGGAGTACCGTCGCTGCGGCCGCAGCGGTCTGCAGCTACCGGCTATTTCCCTTGGCCTGTGGCATAACTTTGGCGATGAAACGCGAGTGGAAACCAGCCGGCAGATGCTCCTGCACGCTTTTGACCTCGGTATAACCCATTTCGATTTGGCCAACAACTATGGGCCGCCGCCGGGCTCGGCGGAAAGCAACTTTGGCCGCATCCTGAAAGAGTCGCTCCTGCCTTATCGCGATGAGTTAATCATCTCCACTAAAGCAGGCTACACGATGTGGGACGGCCCTTACGGCGACTGGGGATCGCGAAAATATCTGGTAGCCAGCCTTAACCAGAGCCTTAAACGCATGGGGCTGGAATACGTCGATATTTTTTACCATCACCGGCCTGATCCACAGACGCCGCTGATGGAAACGATGCGTGCGCTCGATCATCTGGTTCGTCAGGGTAAAGCGCTATATGTCGGGATCTCCAACTATCCTCTGGCCCAGGCGCGGGAGGCGGTGAAGATCCTTAACGACCTCGGCACCCCCTGCATCATTCACCAGCCTCGCTACTCGATGTTCGAACGCGGCGTGGAAGAAGGATTGCTGGATTTTCTGCAGACGGAAGGGATTGGAAGCATAGCGTTTTCACCGCTGGCCGGCGGGCAACTTACCGACCGCTATCTCAACGGCATTCCGGCCGACTCGCGCGCCGCCAGCAGCAGTCGTTTTCTGCAGCCGGAGCAACTGACTCCTGCCCGATTAGAAAAAATTCGTCAGCTTAACAGGCAGGCGGAAGCGCGTGGGCAGAAGCTGTCGCAGATGGCGCTGGCCTGGGTGTTGCGCGAAGAGAAAGTCACCTCGGTGCTGATCGGCGCCAGCAAAACCGCGCAACTGGATGATGCCGTCGGCATGCTGCAGAATCGCCATTTCACCACCGAGGAGTGCGCGGCCATCGACGCCATCCTTGCGCTGTAAAGCAAATGTTACTTTAGCAAAAAGTGCTCTTTCCTGCTCTTTCGGAGTTCGTCCGATGCGGCGGGTCTTTACCGGCCCGTAATATCAGGTTAACAGGCCGCTTACGGCCCCGATCGTGAAGGAGAAGAGTATGTTCAGGTCACTGATTCTGGCAGCAGTACTGCTGGCCGCAGGGCCACTGGTCGCTAACGCTGGTGAAATCACCCTGCTGCCATCGGTAAAATTACAAATAGGCGATCGTGACAATTACGGTAACTACTGGGACGGTGGCAGCTGGCGCGACCGTGATTACTGGCGTCGTCACTATGAATGGCGTGATAACCGTTGGCATCGTCATGACAACGGCTGGCACAAAGGCTGGTACAAAGGCAGAGATAAAGCCTGGGAGCGCGGCTATCGTGCTGGCTGGAACGACCGCGATGACCACCGCGGCGGCTGGGGACGCGGCCCGGGTGGGCGCGGTCACGGTCATGGACATGGCCATCACTAACAGACGTAAAGGGGAGCCCATCGGCTCCCCTTTACTTTATTCAGCATCAGGAATCAATTAATCCACCCCGAGCAGCGACCCCACTATTAACCAGCCGTTCAGGCTCACCACAATAGCGACTATCGCCCAGCCGATGCCTCTCACCCAACGGGTATTCACCAGGTCCCCCATCAGCTTCGCATTGCTGGTAAATATCAGCAGCGGCACCAGGGCAAGCGCAATGCCAAAGCTGAGCAACACCTGACTCATTACCAGGATGCGCGTAGGATCCAGCCCCAGCAGAATGACGACAAACGACGGCAGCATGGTGATCGCCCGGCGAAACCACAGCGGAATATGAAAGCGGATAAACCCCTGCATAACGACCTGACCTGCCAGAGTGCCCACCACGGTCGACGATAAACCGGCGGCAATCAGGCTGAGGCCAAAGATGGTCGCCGCCGCGTGGCTCAGCAGCGGCTCCAGCGTCATGTAGGCCTGATCAAGATCGGCGACGCCGGTATGGCCATTAAAGTGGAATGCCGCCGCAGCGGTCGCCATCATCGCCAGATTGACGAACCCGGCAATGGTCATAGCGATCGCCACATCCCAGCGGGTCGCGTTATAGCGTTCTTTTCGCGTTCCGCCATGCAGATGCTGGGTAAGCGAGGAATGTAAGTAGATAACGTGCGGCATGATTGTCGCACCCAGTACCCCGGCGGCTAAGAATACCGCCTCCCCGTTGGGCAGCGTGGGGATCACCAGCCCTTTCGTCAGAGGAGCCAGCGCGGGCTGGGAAAAGATCAACTCCACGACATAGGCCACGGCGACAAACAGCAACAATCCACCGATCACCTTCTCCAGTGGTTTTTGTCCGCGCCGCTGCAGCATCAGGATCAGAAAAGTCGCCACCCCGGTCAGCACCGCCCCCTGCAGAAGCGACACGCCGAGCACCAGCTTAAAGCCAATCGCGGCGCCGATAAATTCAGCCAGATCGGTGGCCATAGCGATAATTTCCGCCTGTACCCAGTAAAACCAGACAACAGGACGCGGGTAATGGTCGCGGATCTGCTCGGCCAGGTTTTTGCCGGTGGCAATGCCCAGTTTGGCAGAAAGCACCTGGATCAGCATCGCCATCAGGTTAGCCCACACCACGACCCACAGCAGCTGGTAGCCAAAGCTGGCGCCGGCCTGAATGTTAGTGGCGAAATTACCCGGATCGATATAGCCAATGGCAGCGACGAAAGCCGGGCCCATTAAGGCGAGCTTCACCTTGCGCGCGGCGCGACTACTGCTATTCTCAACGCGACTGCTAGTCATCTTCTGCCTCTGGAAATATAGCCTTTGCTATGTTTTATGCTATCAAAATGCGAATGATTATCAAGTTCATTTAGAATGGAGATAATGATTGCTGTGATAGAAGGGAACAATAGCTGGCCGGAAATGAAATACGGGCGTCAGAAAACGAGATCCAGCCCGCTATTAAGAGTAGTACAAGAATGCAACTTTTAAAACCTTTACGTAACATAACAAAAGTGGATGTTGGATCACTATTTTTGCCATTGGTCACAGTTCCTTGCAATAGTGTGCAATTGATCTCGTTTTCTTTAAAGCCGTTGCATAGAATGTGCACGGAAATTTAACCTGCCTCATATTTGGAGCAACTATGGACCGCGTCTTGCATTTTGTCCTCGCGATCGTTGTGGTGGCTATACTGGCCCTGTTGGTCAGCCATGACCGCCAAAAGATCCGTATTCGTTATGTTGTTCAACTGCTTGTCATTGAAGTCCTGCTGGCCTGGTTCTTCCTCAACTCCGATATTGGTCTGGGTTTTGTGAAAGGATTTTCCGAGATGTTTGAAAAACTCCTCGGGTTTGCCAACGAAGGGACAAACTTCGTGTTCGGCGGCATGAACGATAAAGGCCTGGCCTTCTTCTTCCTCAAAGTTTTGTGCCCTATCGTCTTCATTTCGGCTTTGATCGGCATTTTGCAGCATATTCGTATCCTGCCGATTGTCATTCGCGCGATCGGTACCGTCCTGTCGAAAGTTAACGGCATGGGTAAGCTGGAGTCCTTCAACGCCGTGAGCTCGTTGATCCTCGGCCAGTCGGAAAACTTTATCGCGTATAAAGATATTCTCGGCAAAATGTCGCGCAACCGCATGTACACCATGGCGGCGACGGCGATGTCCACCGTGTCCATGTCCATCGTAGGCGCTTACATGACCATGCTGCAGCCAAAGTATGTCGTTGCGGCGCTGGTGCTCAACATGTTCAGCACCTTTATCGTTCTGTCATTAATTAACCCTTACCGCGTGGAAGAGAGCGAAGAAAATCTGCAGATGTCGAATCTGCACGAAGGTCAGAGCTTCTTCGAGATGCTGGGCGAGTATATTCTGGCAGGTTTTAAAGTCGCGATTATCGTGGCGGCGATGTTGATCGGCTTCATCGCGCTGATCTCGGCGCTGAATGCCCTGTTCGCCACCGTGACCGGTTGGTTCGGCTATAGCATTTCCTTCCAGGGTATCCTCGGCTATATCTTCTACCCGGTCGCCTGGGTGATGGGTGTGCCGGCAAGCGAAGCGCTGCAGGTGGGCAGTATTATGGCTACCAAACTGGTCTCCAATGAATTCGTCGCCATGATGGATCTGCAGAAAATTGCCTCGACGCTCTCCCCGCGCGCGGAAGGCATTATCTCTATCTTCCTGGTCTCCTTCGCCAACTTCTCATCTATCGGTATTATTGCCGGGGCGATCAAAGGTCTGAACGAAGAACAGGGCAACGTAGTTTCTCGCTTCGGTCTGAAGCTGGTGTACGGCTCCACGCTGGTTAGCGTGCTGTCCGCCTCGATTGCGGCGCTGGTTCTGTAACAGACGTCAGTCATCTGAGCCGGGCAATGCCCGGCTTTTTTTTGCCCGACATTCACCCAGCGGCTGTGGTTTACCGATCAGATAACCCTGCAGATAATTCACGCCCAGCTCCAGCAAGCGCGCTTTTTGCGGTTCGCTTTCGACATATTCCGCCACCACGCTCATCTGTTTCGCCCGCGCCATCTCGACAATCGATTTCACCATGATGGCGTCCAGCGGGTCCGTGAGGATGTCGCGGACGAAGCAGCCGTCAATCTTAATGATATCGGCCTGTAAATGTTTCAGACGTTCATAGTTCGCATAGCCGGTGCCAAAGTCATCAATAGCGATGGCGCAGCCAAACGCGCGCAACGCTTCAAGATTTTGCCGACTGGTGTCCGCATTAGAGAAGGCCTGCTCTTCGGTCACCTCAATAGTTATAAGTTCTGGCGAGACGCTATAGCGTTGAAACAGCGCGATAATCTGCCCTGCGCTGTTCTTTTGCATCAGAGTTGCAGGCAGCAGGTTGACCGAGAAGCGCTGGCCGGGATGCTTATGGAGCATACTGAACAAGGTCTCCAGCACCAGCATGTCAAAACGTTGGCTGAGGTTAAACTGCACAATCAGCGGAATGAATCGGTCGGGCATAATGACGCTATCGCCACAGCGCATGCGCGTGAGGATCTCATGATAACCCTCCCCCTCCGGATTCTGAATCGGTTGCGCATAGAGCATCAGCGCGCGATCTTTGAGCACTTGCTTGACGCGCATAAGGAGGCGCACCTGCTCGGTAGTTTGATCCACCACCAGATCCTGCTCCTCGTCCAGCGCCAGCACCCGACGTTCACTGCCCGCCTGTTCGGAAAGCCAGCTTAGCTGGCCCAGCATCTGGTAAAGTCCCTCACCCTGGCCGTCATCGCGGCCCCAGGCCGCGCCAAACTCCAAATCCAGCGGCTGATTGTGCCAGCTGAACTTTTTGTGGTTGAGGACCGCGACCATATGATTCAAGCGGGACGACGGCTCCGGTCCATCAAGCACGAGGATCAGTTCGCTGCCCGGTACCTGGAAGACTTTATCCGCCGCTCCCAGCAGCGGTTGCAGCGCCCGAATAATCTGCCGTTTACAGTCCACCCCCATCATCAGACCATAATGCCGACTGAGAAAGTCGAGATTATCAATACGCAGGCTGCAGATAGCCTGCTGAGGACAGCTCTGTAAATGGCTCTCCAGCGCGCGCAGGTTAGGCAAGCCGGTCAGCGGATCCTCTTCCGCCTGGCTACGCCAGCGGCGTTTGTTGCGGTCGCTGCGGGCATAGATGTCGGCCATATAAAACAAACAGATAGTAAAGGAGATCAGAACCGACAGCACAAAGGAGAGTGAATACTCGCTTTGCACCCCCTGGAGAAAGTTTTTGTTATATACCACCAGCAAAAAGGCCGAGACAGACCATGAAATACGCAATAGCGCATGGCCTATTCGACTGATACCGATAAAGTAGACAATAAAAATAACCGGAACTAAATAACCGGCAATAAATTCAGACTGATACGGCGCACACAATAGCGTTAATATCACCGCCAACGCGATAAACCAATATAGGGTAAAGGAGCGATATTGCGGTGCCAGCCACGGTAAACATTCCTGCTGCCAGAAACGTCGGGCGTAGCGCGGACTGATAATCATCCGCATTGGATAATAAAGAAACGTCGTAAAAATTAATGCCGCACTGATTAAACTTTGGATATCTATTACAGTATAAATCAACGGCATACTACCAAAGTAACTGGTAATAGCTAATGGAAACGCAAAATATTGTCCGGCGAGATACATGGTGATTTTCAGGAGCACCGGCGCGAAGAAGCCGCCCCAGAAGATCCGCGCCCCCATATGTTTTGCCGTTGGACCGCAGCGCCAGCGCTTCCCCACCAACAGTCGCAGAATAGCGCAGGAGACAAACACGGCGAACAGTTGACAAAAAAGTAAGATAAACGCCTGCGGCAGCGTTAATTTAATGAGAAAACTATTGGTGATGGCAAACGCGAGAATTAATGGCGCAATCGCATAGCGACCAAAGATAAAAATAACAGAAAACATCACGCTGATTGGCAGCCAGGCAATATAAATAAGGTTGCCGTCAATTATCGTTTGCGGTGAAATAAAACGAGCCAGCGGAATAGCGACTAAACAAATGATAAAGGCCAATAGAGTTTTTTTGATATTAATGTTAATTTTATCAAGCATTATTGTTAATTAAAGCTCCAGAAACCTCATCACGTTTAATGGGGGAAATGTTATGTTGCTTATTTAGGGCAGGCAAGGCGAATTATCAGGAAAAAGTCTGAAATTACTTTCGATTTTAATTGCTGGAGATTAACTGACGTAACCAGAAAGTGCTTTACATGAAACCCGCTAAAAACAAAAACCCCCGCCGAAGCGAGGGTTCTGAATTTTGGTGGAGCTAAGCGGGATCGAACCGCTGACCTCTTGCATGCCATGCAAGCGCTCTCCCAGCTGAGCTATAGCCCCGTAACGTAAAGCGTGTCGTGTTGACGGGCGGCATAATATGAATTCCTCGCTCAGGTGTCAACGGCAAAATTATCCTTCCCGATTCAATCGCTGAAAAAGCAGGCAACTTGCTGACATTGCGAGCCTTATCGCAGTCAGAAGTTAAACAGGTCACCTTTTCACGTAAAAGGATGCTATAACATGGGCAGCTAATTCCCATACATTTACTCAGGAAATAGTATGCTCAAGGAACGAATGACACCTGAAGAAATTGCCCATCTAACCGGCTACAGTCGGCAAACTATCAATAAGTGGGTGCGGAAAGAAGGCTGGCAAACCTCTCCGCGACCTGGCGTCCAGGGCGGCAAAGCGCGCCTGGTCCATGTCAATGAGCAAGTCAGGGAGTTTATCCGCAGCGCCCAGCGCGTGGCGGAGACGCCCGGCATCTATTCTCCCCATGATAGCGATCTGGAATCGCTGCTGCTGACCCTCAGTAAAGAACTCACCCCCAGCGAGCAGAAGCAGCTTATGTCTTTGTTGCTGCGCGAGGGGATCACCGGGTTACTGCTTCGGTTAGGGATCCGCGATCGGTAAACCATGATGAAACTGAAAGATAAAATGACGCCCGCAGAGCTTGCCGACTGCCTGGGGCTGGCCAGACAAACGATCAATCGCTGGGTTCGCGAGAAACAATGGCGCACCGAAGCAATACCCGGCGTTAAAGGGGGGCGAGCGCGACTGGTGGTTATCGACCAACCGGTACGCGAGTTTCTGACCAACATCCCTGCCAGACGCCATCTGCTTACCGACAATCATCTCGCGGAATCGCCAGGTGCATACCTGGTCAATGAGGCAGACGCGATCTGGCGGCAAATCACGGAAACCCTACAGCTGATGACTCCGGCAGAACAGCTGCAGCTCCGCGATCTGCTGGCCCGGGAAGGGATTAGCGGTTTTCTTGCCCGCCTCGGCATCGCCAGTCCGGAATAACAGACAAAAAAAACGGCAGGGTAACCTGCCGTTGTTTCAGCTGAGTCGCCGTCAGGACGCCTGGCCTTCGCGTTCAGCGATAAAAGCCAGCGCTTTATTGATACGATCTACGCTACGGGATTTACCGATAGCATGGACAGTAACGTCTAGCGCAGGAGATTGCCCTGCCCCGGTAACCGCCACGCGCAGCGGCATACCGACTTTACCCATCCCCACCTCCAGCTCATCAGCAGTTGCCTGAATCGCGTGATGGACGTTTTCCGCCGTCCAGTCGCTAATCGCCGCCAGCTTATCGCGAACCACTTCCAGCGGCTGACGCGCCACTGGACGCAGATGTTTTTTCGCGGCGTCGGCATCGAATTCAGAGAACTCTTCATAGAAGTAGCGGCAGCTCTGGGCCATCTCTTTCAGCGTCTTGCAACGCTCGCCCAGCAGTTTCACCAGCTCAGCCAGCTGCGGGCCGTTGCGAGTGTCGATATTTTCCTGCTCGATATGCCACTGCAGATGCGTTGCCACATACTCCGCCGGCAGGGTATTGATATAGTGATGGTTTAACCACAGCAGTTTATCGGTGTTAAAGGCACTGGCGGATTTGCTCACCGCGCCCAGCGAGAAGAACTCAATCATCTCTTCGCGAGTGAAAATCTCCTGATCGCCATGAGACCAGCCCAGGCGCACCAGATAGTTGAGTAGCGCTTCCGGCAGGTAGCCGTCGTCGCGATACTGCATCACGCTCACTGCGCCGTGGCGCTTGGAAAGTTTTTTACCGTCATCGCCGTTGATCATCGACACGTGCGCATAAACCGGCACCGGCGCATTCAGCGCTTTGAGGATGTTGATCTGGCGCGGCGTGTTGTTGATATGATCTTCGCCGCGGATCACGTGAGTGATCGCCATATCCCAGTCATCTACCACCACGCAGAAGTTATAGGTCGGGGAACCATCGGTACGGCGAATGATCAGATCGTCCAGTTCCTGGTTGCTGAACTCGATAGGTCCGCGGATCTGATCGTCAAAAATAACCGAACCTTCCTGCGGGTTGGCGAAACGCACGACGCACGGCTCATCGTCAGCATGGTGCTCGTGGCTATGGCGGCAGCGGCCATCGTAACGCGGCTTCTCACCCTTCGCCATCTGCTCTTCGCGCAGCGCTTCCAGACGTTCTTTCGAGCAATAGCATTTGTAAGCGGTACCGGCTTCCAGCATCTCATCGATTACGTTGTTATAACGATCGAAACGTTTGGTCTGGAAATAGGGGCCTTCGTCCCATTGCAGATTCAGCCAGTTCATGCCATCCATGATGGCTTCAATTGCTTCCGGGGTGGAGCGTTCGAGATCGGTGTCTTCAATACGCAGCACAAACTCACCGCCGTGGTTACGGGCAAAAAGCCAGGAATAGAGAGCAGTACGCGCACCGCCAACGTGCAGATAGCCGGTTGGGCTTGGCGCGAAGCGAGTTTTGATTTTCATGAATTGGCCTTACGTTTAATAAAGATGCCGATAGCCGGCAATGTCCGGTGGAAATTATGGGTCAATATTCTAACACCGTGGGCTGATTCCTCAATGTTGTTCCCATCGGAACGTCACGGTTTGCCATTTTTGTTTATAAATCATGCTATGGCGCCGGTTTCGCGATCGCTTTGTTTAATTTTACGACGAACGAACGAATTCTTTAGAAAAGGCGTTGACTCATTTTCAACTCTCCCTATAATGCGACTCCACACAGCGGGGGTGATTAGCTCAGCTGGGAGAGCACCTCCCTTACAAGGAGGGGGTCGGCGGTTCGATCCCGTCATCACCCACCACTTCGGGTCGTTAGCTCAGTTGGTAGAGCAGTTGACTTTTAATCAATTGGTCGCAGGTTCGAATCCTGCACGACCCACCAATGTAAAAAGGCGCCCTAAAGGCGCCTTTTTGCTATGCGCGGAACATGGCCCTGCCACGAGTCCCTCCGCAGCAATCTCCCCTGTCAGCGCTGATATAGCGGATCTTCAACCCTGGCGGCGGTTAAATTCTCCCCTTCTTCACGCACAATTTCCCATAACGCCTGAGCGGCGGTCGACAGCGAGCGATTTTTCCTGCATGCCAGCATCAGCTGCCGCTCCATCACCGGAGTCAGCCGTTTCACCGTCAGATGGCTCCCCTGCGGTAACGGTAGCGCCAGCGCCGGCAGAACGCTGATGCCAATTCCCGATTCTACCATCGGAAACAGCGTTGCCGGGTGGCCAATCTCCTGGACGATGTTCGCCCGGATAGCCAGCCTGCTGAGGGCCGCATCGATCAGCGGGCGGCTGCCGGACGCATAATCCTGCAGTATTAGCCTTTCATCCTGCAGCGCCTGCCACGGCACTTCTGTCAGGCTGGCAAAAGGATGATCCTCCCGGCAGAGCAGCAAAAATGGTTCCGCCAGAACCACTTCACACTGAAGGTCTGCCGCCGGCCCCGGATCAATCACGATGCCAAAATCCACTTCCCCCTGGCGGATACTCTCCAGCACCCACTGCTGGGGCCGATCGTGCAGCACAAAATCGATATCGGGATAACGACGATTGCTGTGAGCAATACACTGCGGAATAAGGTGGGCGGAAATCGTCTGACTGGCGGCGACCTTGACGGTGCCGCTCAGCTGCTGGCCTACCCGCCCGGCGTCACGCAGGGTAATCGTCAACTCATCAAGCAAACGTTCCAGCCTGCCCGCCAGCTGCTGACCCGCCTCGGTGAGCACCACTTCGCGAGTAGTACGGTCGAGCAGACGGACGCCGGTCTGATGCTCCAGCTCCTTGACGCTATGGCTGACGGCCGACTGACTTAAGCCAATCATCTCCCCTGCCCGGCTGAAGCTTCTGGCCCGGGCGACGGTGACAAATACTTTTAACTGACGCAGAGAGTAATTCATCTTTTTTATTCATGAATAGATGCAATAAATCAATTTTATTTCTCAAATGAAAAAAAGCACAATAGCGCATCTCTTTTCAGGAGCGTTTATGAAACTTTTCCGTATTCTCGATCCGTTTACGGCAACGCTAATCACCGTTGTCCTGCTGGCCTCATTCTTCCCGGCCCGTGGCGCTTTCGTCCCCTTCTTTGAACATCTGACCACCGCCGCCATCGCGCTGCTGTTCTTTATGCATGGCGCTAAACTCTCCCGGGAGGCGATTATCGCCGGCGGCAGCCACTGGCGTTTGCATCTATGGGTGATGTGCAGCACCTTTATTCTCTTCCCGCTACTCGGGGTTCTGTTTGCCTGGTGGGCGCCGGTGAATGTCGATCCGATGCTCTACAGCGGCTTTATCTATCTGTGCATTCTGCCGGCCACCGTGCAATCCGCTATCGCCTTTACTTCGCTGGCCGGGGGCAACGTCGCGGCTGCGGTTTGCTCAGCCTCGGCCTCCAGCCTGCTGGGGATCTTTGTTTCCCCGCTACTGGTGGGGGTCCTGATGAACCTTCACGGCGCAGGCGGCAGTCTGGAGCAGGTCGGTAAAATTATGCTGCAGCTGCTGCTGCCTTTCGTGCTCGGTCACTTATCGCGGCCGTGGATTGGCGACTGGGTGGCGAAGCATAAGAAGTGGATTGGTAAGACCGACCAGACCTCGATTCTGCTGGTGGTTTACTCCGCCTTTAGCGAGGCGGTGGTGAATGGCATCTGGCATAAAGTCGGTCTGGGATCGCTGCTGTTTATCGTGGTGGTCAGCCTGGTGCTGCTGGCCATCGTCATCGCGGTCAACGTCTTTGTCGCCCGCCGCTGCGGCTTTAACAAAGCCGATGAGATTACCATCGTCTTCTGCGGTTCGAAAAAGAGCCTGGCCAACGGCATTCCGATGGCCAATATTCTCTTCCCGACCTCCATCCTCGGCATCATGGTGCTGCCGTTGATGATCTTCCACCAAATCCAGCTGATGGTCTGCGCGGTGCTGGCGCGGCGCTACAAGCAGCAAACCGATGCGCGTCTCGCTGAGGAAAAGGCCAACGCGGCCAAAGCCTAACGCGCTTTCTTCAGGGGCTGGACCAGATCGCTCAGCCCCTCAGTTTTAATCAGCAGGGTCAACGCCATCAGCTCGCCAAGATGCCCGGCAGGGAATTGATCCTTACGCGCGAACCACAATAAATACTCTTCCGGGACATCGATTAAGCGACGTCCCTTGTATTTACCGAACGGCATTTCGGTATTGGCTATCTCGACCAGCTGCGCTTTATCCACGTTATTCTCCCAGCAGACGCATCATTTCGGCTTCGTCAATCACCTCGATGCCCAGCTCCTGCGCTTTCGCCAGCTTAGAACCCGCCGCTTCGCCGGCAATCACCAGGTCGGTTTTCTTCGACACGCTGCCTGCCACCTTCGCCCCCAGCGCCACCAGACGCGCTTTGGCATCATCGCGTGACAGCTGGCTGAGGCTGCCGGTAAGGACCACGGTTTTGCCTGCAAACGGGCTATCAATCTCTTCCGCCTTCACCACCACCGGCGCAGGCCAGCGAACCCCCTCCGCCAGCAGTTGCGCAATGACATCGCGGTTGCTCTCTTCGGCAAAGAAGTTGAAGGTATGGGTAGCGACGACGATGCCGACATCAGGGACTTTCTGTAGCTCCTCAATGGAAGCCTGCTCCAGGGCTTCGAGAGTGCCGAAATGCGCCGCCAGGCCCGCCGCCGTCGCTTCTCCTACCTCGCGAATACCTAAGGCGTAGAGGAAACGTGCGAAGGTCGTCTCTTTGGCTTTCTCGAGGGCGTTGACTACGTTTTGCGCGGACTTCGGCCCCATCCGATCCAGCCCGGTCAGTTTCCCCGCCGTCAGCCGGAACAGATCCGCCGGGGTATGGACGTACTCTTTCTCCACCAGCTGGTCGATGATCTTGTCGCCCATGCCGTCAACGTCGAGCGCGCGACGGGAGACGAAGTGCTTGAGCGACTCTTTGCGCTGCGCGCCGCAGATCAGGCCGCCCGTACAGCGGGCTACCGCCTCGCCTTCCACCCGTTCAACGTCTGACTGACATACAGGACAGTGGGTCGGGAAGACGACATCCCGGGCATCCGCCGGACGCTCGGAAAGCACCACGTTAACCACCTGCGGGATCACATCGCCTGCCCGGCGAATCACCACCTTGTCGCCGATTTTCAAGCCTAAGCGTTCAATTTCATCGGCATTATGCAGGGTGGCATTGCTCACCAACACGCCGGCAACATGGACCGGCTCCAGACGCGCCACCGGCGTAATCGCCCCGGTGCGGCCCACCTGGAACTCCACGTCCCGGACGAAGGTCATCTGCTCCTGTGCCGGGAACTTAAAGGCCACGGCCCAGCGCGGCGCGCGGGCGACGAAACCCAGCTGCTCCTGCAGCGCCAGCGAATCGACTTTGATCACCACGCCATCAATGTCAAAGCCCAGGTGGGGACGCTCTTCCTCGACTTTACGATAGTAAGTAAGCACTTCCTCGGGGGTATGGCACAGGGTGACGCGATCGCTCACCGGCAGCCCCCATGCTTTGAACTGCAGCAACCGAGCCGAGTGGCTGGCCGGCAGCTCGCCGCCCTCCAGCACGCCCACGCCGTAGCAGAAGAAAGTAAGCGGTCGCTTCGCAGTGATGCGCGGATCGAGCTGGCGCAGCGAACCCGCTGCCGCATTACGCGGGTTAGCAAACACTTTCCCGCCGGTGCGGCGAGCTTCCTCATTGATTTTTTCAAACCCGGCCTGCGGGAGGAACACTTCCCCACGTACCTCAAGGCGTGCAGGAATATTCTCGCCATGCAGCTTGAGGGGGATGGCGCGAATAGTTCGCACGTTAGAGGTAATATCTTCGCCGGTGGTGCCGTCGCCGCGGGTTGCCGCCTGCACCAACACGCCGTTTTCATAGAGAATGCTCACCGCGAGGCCGTCGAGCTTAAGCTCGCAGCAGTAGGTAAGATGATCTGTGCTTTTCAGGCGATCCTGTACCCGCTTGTTGAAGGCGAGAAAGCTCTCTTCGTCAAACACGTTATCCAGCGACAGCATCGGCACTTCATGGCGGATCTGGCTAAAGGCGGTGAGTGGCGCCGCCCCCACCCTCTGAGTTGGCGAATCCGGGGTAATCAGCTCCGGGTGCTGGCTCTCCAGCTCGCGCAGCTTGCGCATCAGGCGGTCATATTCCGCATCCGGCACTTCCGGCGCGTCCATAACGTGGTACAGATATTCATGATGGCGAAGCGTGGTTCGCAGTTCAGTCAGTTGTTGTTCGATTGGTTCCATATCACACCATCAATGATAAAAAACCCCCGACAGGCGGGGGTTGAGAAAGGATTGAGTTAACGCGGAACGTCAGGCGTTCGCGTCTTTCACTTCGCGAATACGATCCTGGTATTCACGCAGTTTTTGCGGCGTCATCATGCGACGCTGATCGTCAAGCACCACGCCGCCCACTTCGTCAGCGATATACTGCGCAGACTGCAGCATCAGCTTGAAGTTCTGCAGTTCATCGCCGTAGGAAGGGACCTGCATAAAGATAGTCACCCCAGGGGTCATCATATCCGCCATGCTGTCCGGATTGAAGGTTCCCGGTTTCACCATGTTGGCCAGACTGAACAACACCGGACCGCTGCCGTCCGGACTTAGGTGGCGGTGGAAAATATTCATTTCACCAAACTTAAAGCCGGCCTGCTGGATACTGTTGATCAGCACTTCACCGTTAAGCTGGGCGCCATGATGCGCGGCGACGTTCATCACAATGACCGTCTCTTTGCGCTCTTTCGGCTGCGGCGCGGCGGGCTGCTGCGGCTCTACCGGCTGCGGTTCCGCGACGGCGGGCTGCGACGCGGCAACAGGCTGTGGCGCAGGCTGCTGCGGGGCGGCTGGCTGCGGCTGAGCGACGGTCGGCGTCACCGGTTGCGGCGCGACAGGCTGCTGCACAACAGGCTGCGGCTGGTGTTGCGGTTGTACGGGCGGCTGCGCAGGTTGCGGCTGTTGCCAGCCAGTCTGCGGAGCCGCATGCGGCGCAGGCTGTTGCTGCGGTGGAACCGGGGCCTGGCGCGGCGGCTGCGGCGGCTGGCGAACCGGTTCTTCAGGACGCGCAGGCTGCTGCATCTGGCGCTCGTAAGGCGGCTGGTACTGGTGCTGCGGCGCCTGACGAGGGGCTTCATGCTCCCCATGCGCGCCGTGCGGGGCGTGAGTCACCGGATGAACGCGGACTTCTCCTACGCCTTCAACATTATCATCAAAGTCGTCGTTTTCCGACTCATCGTCGCGCGACTTCATACGTTTCAGTGGGCGATCGCGAAACATCGAAGAACGTTCTTTACGGCTGGTCCAGAAACCATGTACCAGTAAAGCGATTATGGCGATCGCGCCAACAATGATTAATATCAGACGCAAATCCTGCATCATTATATTCTCTGTTGTTCTAACACCTTGCCACCACGGCAAACATTTACTCACTAAGAGTATTTGCCGATTACCTCAAGTGCAAGTGCGTCGGTCGCTTTCACCACATAAAGATGAACTAAATCGTGCTTTTTGCTGTTTTTTCGAACATTTCCTAACTGGTTATTGTCTGACGACCCGATAAAATAAGCGAGCATTCACACCGGATGTTAAAAAAGGAGCAATGCCTGGCTATGGTTTCATCATCCGCACCGACCCCGCGCAGCGGCGTTTATTATTTTTCGCAGGGCTGGAAACTCATCGGGCTGCCGGGCATACGGCGATATGTCTTCCTGCCTTTACTGGTTAACGTGCTGCTGATGGGCGCTGCCTTCTGGTGGCTGTTTACCCGTCTCGGCAGCTGGATCCCCTCGCTGATGAGCCATGTGCCGGACTGGCTGCAGTGGCTAAACTACCTGCTGTGGCCGGTGGTAGTGCTCTCAATCCTGCTGGTGTTTGGCTACTTCTTTTCGACGATCGCCAACTGGATAGCCGCGCCGTTCAGCGGCCTGCTGGCGGAACAGCTGGAAGCGCGCCTGACCGGCGCTACCCCGCCGGACGTCGGCGTCTTTGGCATCATGAAAGATATTCCGCGGATTATGAAGCGTGAGTGGCAGAAGCTGGCCTGGTATCTGCCGCGCGCCATCGTGCTGTTGCTGCTCTACTTTATTCCCGGCGTTGGGCAGACGGTAGCCCCGGTACTCTGGTTCCTGTTCAGCGCATGGATGCTGGCGATTCAATACTGTGATTATCCCTTTGATAATCACAAGGTTCCCTTCAAAACCATGCGCGAAGCGCTGCGCAGTCGCAAAGTGATGAATATGCAGTTTGGGGCGCTCACCAGCCTGTTCACAATGATCCCGGTGTTAAACCTGGTGATCCTTCCGGTGGCTATCTGCGGCGCCACCGCCATGTGGGTCGATTGCTATCGCGATAGACACGCCAGCTGGAAATAGCGGTAACACCTTCACTTGGGGGCGGCAAAGGCCGCTCCCTTATATCGCGCTTATTCCTTCTTGCTTATCATTATTTCCCTTCCGCATATAGATATGCTAAATCCTTACTTCCGCATATTCTTTAAGCGGGTATGCTGATGCCGTACCCCCAAATTTCATACAGTTAAGGACGGGCCATGAGTAAGATTTTTGAAGACAACTCCCTGACTATCGGTCATACGCCGCTGGTACGACTGAACCGCATCGGTAATGGCCGTATCCTGGCAAAGGTAGAATCTCGTAACCCGAGCTTTAGCGTAAAATGCCGTATCGGCGCCAATATGATCTGGGATGCTGAAAAGCGCGGCGTTCTGAAACCTGGCGTGGAACTGGTCGAGCCGACCAGCGGCAACACCGGTATCGCCCTCGCCTACGTGGCGGCGGCCCGCGGCTACAAACTGACGCTAACCATGCCGGAAACCATGAGCATCGAGCGTCGTAAGCTGCTGAAAGCCCTGGGCGCCAACCTGGTGCTGACCGAAGGCGCCAAAGGCATGAAAGGCGCTATCCAGAAAGCGGAAGAGATTGTCGCCAGCAACCCGGAACAATTCCTGCTGCTGCAGCAGTTCAGCAACCCGGCTAACCCGGAAATCCACGAGAAGACTACCGGCCCGGAAATCTGGGAAGATACCGATGGTCAGGTGGATGTGTTTATCTCCGGCGTAGGTACCGGCGGAACGCTGACCGGCGTCAGCCGCTATATCAAAAACACCAAAGGTAAAAAAGATCTGATCACCGTCGCCGTTGAACCGACCGATTCCCCGGTGATCGCCCAGGCGCTGGCGGGGGAAGAGCTCAAGCCGGGTCCGCACAAAATTCAGGGTATCGGCGCCGGCTTCATTCCTGGCAACCTGGATCTGAAGCTGGTCGACAAAGTGATCGGCATTACCAACGAGGAAGCTATCTCCACGGCGCGCCGCCTGATGGAAGAAGAAGGCATCCTGGCGGGTATCTCTTCCGGGGCCGCCGTTGCCGCCGCGCTGAAGCTGCAGGAAGATGAGGCCTTTACCAATAAGAATATTGTGGTTATCCTGCCTTCCTCAGGTGAGCGTTATTTAAGCACCGCGCTGTTCGCCGATCTCTTCACTGAGAAAGAGCTGCAACAGTAGTGCCAGCTTGTAAATAATGTGTAAAAAAGCACCTTTTCGGGTGCTTTTTTGTGGCGCACGTCAAAGTTTTACCCCTCCTGGCATTGATTCACCTCGTAGGGTCTGGTATTTAACCAGCACATTTATTTTGATGCGCGAAATTATTCAGAAGAGGATTTCCGCCAGCTGAATCGATTTTATGATTTGGTTCAAGTCTTCCTTTCGCGGCATAATGTTTAATGACGTGCTAGACGTCAATGGCCCGCAGGTCTTCGCAGCGCCAGGCGCTGCCGACGCCAAGGCCGGAAACGTAACGCCGGCGCTAACAATACAGGCTAAAGTCGAGTCGTTAGACTAGACTTTAGGTCCACAACACTAAACCTATAAGTTGGGGAAATATAATGTTCCAGCAAGAAGTTACCATTACCGCTCCGAACGGTCTGCACACCCGCCCTGCTGCTCAGTTTGTTAAAGAAGCTAAAGGCTTCACTTCTGAGATCACTGTAACCTCCAACGGCAAAAGCGCCAGCGCCAAAAGCCTGTTCAAACTGCAGACTCTGGGCCTGACCCAGGGCACCGTAGTGACCCTCTCCGCTGAAGGCGAAGATGAGCAGAAAGCTGTTGAGCATCTGGTTAAACTGATGGCTGAACTCGAGTAAGTTCACGGGTTCTTTTTCATATCAGTCACAAGTAAGGTAGGGTTATGATTTCAGGCATTTTAGCATCCCCGGGTATCGCCTTCGGCAAAGCATTGCTGCTGAAGGAAGATGAAATTGTCATCGACCGGAAGAAAATTTCTGCCGATAAGGTTGATCAGGAAGTCGAACGTTTCCTGAGCGGCCGCGCCAAGGCCTCCGCCCAGCTGGAGGTCATCAAAACCAAAGCTGGTGAAACTTTCGGTGAAGAAAAAGAAGCCATCTTCGAAGGGCATATTATGCTGCTGGAAGATGAGGAGCTTGAGCAGGAAATCATAGCCCTGATTAAAGATAAGCACATGACTGCCGACGCGGCAGCCAATGAAGTTATCGACGGTCAGGCCACTGCCCTGGAAGAGCTGGATGATGAATACCTGAAAGAACGTGCGGCTGACGTACGTGATATCGGTAAGCGCCTGCTGCGCAACATCCTTGGTCTGGCAATCATCGATCTGAGTGCGATTCAGGATGAAGTCATCCTCGTCGCCGCCGATCTGACCCCGTCTGAAACCGCACAGCTGAACCTGAAAAAAGTGCTGGGTTTCATCACCGATGCGGGCGGTCGTACCTCCCACACCTCTATCATGGCGCGTTCCCTGGAATTGCCGGCCATCGTGGGCACCGGCAGCATCACGGCGCAGGTGAAAAATGGCGACTATCTGATTCTCGACGCGGTGAACAACCAGGTTCTGATCAACCCGTCTAACGAGCAAATTGAAGCGCTGCGTAGTCTGCAGGCTCAGGTTGCGGAAGAAAAAGCCGAACTGGCGAAACTGAAAGATCTGCCGGCGATTACCCTCGACGGCCATCAGGTTGAAGTCTGCGCCAACATTGGTACCGTTCGCGATGTCGAAGGTGCTGAGCGCAACGGCGCCGAAGGCGTAGGCCTGTATCGTACCGAATTCCTGTTCATGGACCGTGACGCGCTGCCAACTGAAGAAGAACAGTTTGCGGCTTATAAAGCGGTGGCTGAGGCCTGTGGCTCTCAGGCCGTTATCGTCCGTACCATGGATATCGGCGGCGACAAAGAGCTGCCGTACATGAACTTCCCGAAAGAAGAGAACCCGTTCCTCGGCTGGCGTGCCGTGCGTATTGCGATGGATCGTAAAGAGATCCTGCGCGACCAGGTTCGCGCCATCCTGCGTGCCTCCGCTTTCGGTAAGCTGCGCATTATGTTCCCGATGATCATCTCTGTTGAAGAAGTGCGTGCGCTGAAGAAAGAGATCGAAATCTACAAACAGGAACTGCGTGACGAAGGTAAAGCATTTGACGAATCCATTGAGATCGGCGTGATGGTGGAAACACCGGCTGCGGCGACTATTGCTCGTCATCTGGCCAAAGAAGTTGATTTCTTTAGTATCGGCACCAATGATTTAACGCAATATACTCTGGCAGTTGACCGTGGTAATGATATGATTTCACATCTTTACCAGCCGATGTCACCGTCTGTACTGAATCTGATTAAGCAAGTTATTGATGCTTCTCACGCTGAAGGTAAATGGACTGGCATGTGCGGTGAGCTTGCGGGCGATGAACGTGCTACACTTCTGTTGCTGGGTATGGGGCTGGACGAATTCTCTATGAGCGCCATTTCCATCCCGCGCATCAAGAAGATTATTCGTAATACGAACTTCGAAGATGCGAAAGTATTAGCAGAGCAGGCTCTTGCTCAACCGACAACGGACGAGTTAATGACGCTGGTTAACAAGTTCATTGAAGAAAAAACAATCTGCTAATCCACGAGATGCGCGGCCCAAATTACTGCTTAGGAGAAGATCATGGGTTTGTTTGATAAATTGAAATCTCTGGTTTCTGATGACAAGAAAGACACCGGAACTATTGAGATTGTTGCTCCCCTCTCCGGTGAGATCGTCAACATTGAAGACGTGCCGGATGTGGTTTTTGCGGAAAAAATTGTGGGCGATGGGATTGCCATCAAACCGACTGGCAACAAAATGGTCGCGCCGGTAGACGGTACCATTGGTAAAATTTTCGAAACCAACCACGCGTTCTCTATTGAATCTGATAGCGGCATCGAGCTGTTCGTTCACTTCGGTATTGATACCGTTGAACTGAAAGGCGAAGGCTTCAAGCGCATCGCTGAAGAAGGTCAGCGCGTGAAAGTCGGCGATCCGGTTATCGAATTTGATCTGCCGCTGCTGGAAGAGAAAGCCAAGTCGACTCTGACGCCGGTGGTTATCTCCAACATGGACGAGATCAAAGAGCTGATCAAACTGTCCGGTAGCGTGACCGTGGGTGAAACCCCGGTAATCCGCATCAAGAAGTAATGCTTGCTGCATAAAAATGGCGCCGAAAGGCGCCATTTTTTTTATACCGCGCAGGTTACCGGTCGATAGCACTTCTCGCGAGACAAGACGCGCAATCCCTCCGGGGTGCTCTCCAGAATTCGCCGCTCGCTGTCAGCGACCAGCAGTTCGCACTGATATCCACCGGCCAGGCCGAACAGCGACCGCGCCACGCAGGCATCCTCCAGCGCCGCCTCACCTGTCGTATCAAAATGACCAACAATGCGTCCCTGCTGGCGGATCACTAACCGATAGCTTTTCATCTGCTTTGCTCCAGCGGCGGTAGGATCAATTCGTCACAACCCTGGGCGGCAGTCCAGTTCATCACCTCCAGCACGCGCTGGGCAGCAGCCTGCGTCGCTGCCCCCAGCGCCAGGCCGGAAAGCAACCCGCTCACCAGCTCCGCGCAGAACAGATCGCCGGTTCCTTTTAAGTCTGTCTCCACCCGCGGGTGAACCACCACTTCCACTGCATCGGCCGTCACCACCAGCACATTGATCGTCGAATCGGCCTCTCCCGGCGCGCTGGTGATCACCACCCATTTGAGGGTGTCCGACAGCAGGCTTCGCGCCGCGGCGACCGCCTCCTGCCGATCGCGACAGCGCTGGCCGCTCAGCGTCTCCAGTTCGAACAGATTGGGGGTGATCCCTTGCGCCAGCGGCAGCAGGTGCTGACGATAGGCGTCCGGGATCTCAGCCTTGACATAGATGCCGCTGTCGACATCGCCGATGACCGGATCCACCAGAATGCATAACCCGGGATGGCGGGCCCGTACGCGCGTCAGCCACTGCGCCAGGCGTTCGATTTGCACAGCGCTGCCCATATAGCCGGTGGTGACCGCACGCAGTTCGCGCAGCGCGTCGCGCTCCTCCAGCGCCTGCAGATACCCGACAAACCACTCTTCCGGAATAATGCCGCCATAGAACGTCTCATAATGGGGCGTATTACTGAACAGCACCGTCGGCACCGCCAGCACGCGCAGACCATGCTGTTTAATCGCCGGAACCGCGATGCTGTTGCCGACGCTGCCATAGACTACCTGCGACTGCACGGCGACGATATCCACTTCCGACGCCCGGCTTTTGTCGTGAAAGAGCACTGATTGTATATCATCCTGCTGGCCCATCTTTTCTCCCCCCGCTGGACAGCGGGTCACGCACTGATTATGATTCGTCCTATGCTAAATTCCATTTTGTCATAGGTCAATAATGTTAGCCGGAAAAACCGCCAGCGAAATCTTCGATAACATCCGCCATCTGGTGCAGAGCGGCGGGTTGCAGCCCGGAGAGGTTCTGCCGCCGGTACGTGAACTCGCCAGCCAGCTTGCAGTGAATCGCAACACTGTCGCCGCCGCCTATAAACGGCTGGTGACCTCCGGGCTGGCCGTCAGTCAGGGACGCAACGGTACAGCCATTAAAGCGCGGGACACACTGCCGGCGCTGGAGGGAGGTGACCCAACGACCCCGCTGAACGATATCTCCAGCGGCAATCCGGATCCGGCCAGACTGCCTGATTTACCCCGCTATCTGGGCCAGATTGCCCGCACGCCCCGCCTGTATGGCGATGCGCCCATCGAGCCGCGGCTTGGCCAATGGGCCGAGGCGTGGTTTGCCAGAGAGATAGCCGTTCCCTTTGCGGTGAATCTCGCCAGCGGGGCGATAGACGCCCTGGAGCGCCTGCTGTGCGCTCTGCTGCTCCCCGGCGACGGCGTTGTGGTGGAAGATCCCTGTTTTCTCAGCAGCATCAATATGGTGCGTTACGCCGGTTTTACCCCCTGCCCGGTGGCGGTGGATGCCGAAGGGATGGATCCTGACGGCCTGGAGGAGGCGTTACGCAACGGCGCACGGGCGGTGATCTTAACCCCGCGCGCGCATAATCCTACCGGCTGTAGCCTGACGGAAACCCGGGCGCATGCCCTGCGGGAGGTGCTAGCCCGCTATCCGCAGGTACTGGCGATTGTTGATGACCATTTTGCCCTGCTGTCGGCCACGCCATGGCACTCCCCTCTTCCTGCAAGCACCCAACGCTGGGCGCTGGTGCGCTCGATGTCAAAAACCCTCGGACCAGACCTACGGCTGGCCTTTATCGCCAGCGATGCCGCTACTTCAGCGGCGCTGCGCCTGCGGCTTAACGCCGGCAGCCAGTGGGTCAGCCATCTGCTGCAGGACCTGACGCTGGCCTGCCTGACCGACGAGGCGTTTATCGCCTCGATGACGGAGACCCGTCGTCACTATCGCCAGCAGAATGAGAAACTGGCGGCGGCGCTGGCCCGGCACGGCTTCAGCCATGCTACGCCAGGGGATGGCCTCAATTTCTGGCTGCCGCTGCCAGCGGCGAGCCAGCCCTACGCCTTACGCCTGGCCCGCGCCGGCTGGCTGGTCCGGGAGGGAGAGGTGTTTGGCATCCGTACGCCCTCCCACGGGCTACGCCTGTCGCTGGGCCGTCTGAGTGACGCTGAGATTTCCCGCCTGGCGGCCGATATTGCGCAGGCCTTAGACGCCCCCTGACGCAGGCAGTCCACCGAACGTATCGGGGAGTGATGGCAGCTGCCGACAAATTAATGAAAAATAAACGACAGCAGGCTAGTCTTACCTGCATGCCCTGATCGCCGAGGCGGACAAATCGCTCACAACAAGGAGCACCAGAGATGCATAACGCTGACCCGGCACTGAAAGCGGTCATTGAAGCCTGCGATCGCGCTATCTCGCAGGAAGATTACGATACCCTGATGAGTTATTACGCAGAAGACGCCGCGCTGGTCGTCAAACCGGGCATGGTGGTCAGAGGGAAAGAGAATATCCGCAAAGCCTTTATCGCCATTGCCGACTATTTCCAGCACCGACTGGTGGTGACTCAGGGGAAAATGGAGGTTATTGAAGGCGGCGGCAATGCGCTGGTGATTATGGAGACCCGGCTGGATATCCCGACGGCGGACGGGATATCCCAGGTTACGCGACGCGCCACCTATGTCTTTCAGAAGCAGGGCGAACGCTGGCTGTGCACCGTCGATAACTCCTACGGCACCGACCTGCTTGATGATTAAATGCCCGCCCCCTGGCTAAAGTGTTCTTCGCCGAACACGCCGGTGGAAAGGTAACGATCGCCGCGATCGCAGACGATCGCCACCACCACCGCGCCAGGATTTTCGCGGGCTATGCGTAACGCGCCCGCTACCGCGCCGCCCGAACTGACGCCGCAGAAAATGCCTTCCCGCACCGCCAGCTGACGCATGGTGTTCTCGGCATCCTGCTGATGAATATCCAGCACCGTATCCACCAGCGAAGCGTTAAAGATCCCCGGCATATACTCTGCCGGCCAGCGGCGGATCCCGGGAATACTGCTCCCCTCCTCCGGCTGCAGGCCAACAATGGTCACCGGTTTACTCTGTTCACGCAGAAAACGTGACACGCCGGTAATGGTGCCAGTGGTCCCCATACTGGAGACAAAGTGGGTGATACGCCCCGCGGTCTGCTGCCAGATTTCCGGGCCGGTGGTGGTGTAGTGGGCGTAGGGGTTATCCGGGTTGTTAAACTGATCGAGCAGTTTGCCTTCGCCGCGCTGGGCCATCTCCAGAGCCAGGTCGCGGGCACCCTCCATCCCCTGCTCTTTGCTGACCAGGATAAGCTCGGCGCCGTAAGCGCGCATCGCGGCCCGACGCTCCTGGCTCATGTTGTCGGGCATCAGCAGCTTCATCCGGTAGCCTTTCAGCGCGGCGATCATCGCCAGCGCAATACCGGTGTTGCCGCTGGTCGCTTCGATCAGCACGTCTCCGGGCTGAATTTCGCCGCGCTTTTCCGCTTCAACGATCATTGACAGCGCGGCGCGATCTTTCACCGAGCCGGCCGGATTATTGCCTTCGAGTTTGACCCAGACTTCGCTGCCGTTGTCCGGTCCCAGACGCTGAAGTTTGACCAGAGGGGTATTGCCGATGGTTTGTTCGAGTGTATTCACGATTTTTACTCAATAAAAAAGCCGGGCGGCGCTTCGCTTACCCGGCCTGGCAGACGCGTGATAATTCCAGACCGGGTAAGCAGAGCCTCACCCGGCAAAAGCACATGGATTTAAGCTATCAGGCCGACTCCGCCAGAGCAAGCTCGCCGCGCGGCTCGATACGCTCGGTACCGTTGTACAAACGCGCGTTTTGCAGCCCGACGAACAGCCGTTCGCCGCGGGACGGCGCCTCGTCGCCCGTTAACACCACGCTCAGCGGTTCGTCATACCACCCCAGAGGCTGGACGACTAATTGGGTGTAGTGCCCTTTCGGACTGGCCTCCAGGACCTGCACCGGCAGCGGCGAATCCAGGCTGGTCCGCCGGCTGATGTCCACTTCCCACGGGCGCAGGAACAGGTCCACTGGCCCCTGGTATGCCGGGGTATAGCCTAACGGCCAGCGGTGGGCGCCGACGTGGAACTGTCCACCGCGGATGACCCCCTGCAGGCGGTTCACTTCCCCCATAAACTCCAGCACGAAACGGGTAGACGGCTCACGCCATACGCGCTCCGGGGCATCGGCCTGTTCGATGTTGCCCTGGCTCATGACCACCACCCGGTCGGCAACTTCCATCGCCTCTTCCTGATCGTGGGTGACGAACACGCTGGTGAATTTCAGCTCTTCATGCAGCTGACGCAGCCAGCGGCGCAGCTCTTTACGCACCTGCGCATCCAGCGCACCGAAAGGTTCATCCAGCAGCAAAATTTGCGGCTCCACCGCCAGGGCGCGCGCCAGCGCCACGCGCTGCTTCTGGCCTCCGGACAGCTGCGCCGGATAGCGATCCGCCAGATGGGCCAGCTGCACCATCTCCAGCAGTTTGGTCACCTTGGCTTTAATCGCCGCCGCATTGGGGCGTTCGCGGCGCGGCAGCACGGTCAGGCCAAAGGCGATGTTATCGAACACCGTCATATGGCGGAACAGCGCATAGTGCTGGAAAACGAAGCCCACTTTACGGTCGCGAGCGTGCATCCGACTGACGTCGGTACCGTGGAAGCGGATATGACCGCTGGTCTGATGCTCCAGACCGGCGATAATTCGCAGCAGGGTGGTTTTTCCGGAGCCCGAGGGCCCCAGCAGCGCAACCATTTGTCCGGAAGGGATATCCAACGAGATATCATTCAGCACCTGGGTGCGACCAAACGATTTCTTAATATTGGCAATCTCAATGCTCATGATTTCCCTCCTGTTGCGCGCGTTCTTTCTGATTGGCCAGACGCCATTGCAACATACTCTTTAAAAACAGGGTCAGAATAGCCATTAACGTCAGCAGGGCGGCGGCGGTAAACGAGCCGACGGTGTTGTAATCCTGCTCCAGTAGTTCAATTTGCAGCGGCAGCGACAGCGTTTCGCCGCGGATCGAGCCGGAAACCACCGACACCGCGCCAAATTCGCCGATGGCGCGGGCGTTGGTCAGCACCACGCCGTACAGCAGCGCCCAGCGAATATTGGGCAACGTCACCCGGCGGAACATCTGCCAACCGGACGCGCCCAGCAGCACCGCGGCCTCATCTTCATGACTGCCCTGACTCATCATCACCGGCACCAGCTCACGCACCACAAACGGACAGGTAACAAAGATGGTCGCCAGCACCATGCCCGGCCAGGCGAACATGATTTGCAGATTATGCGCGTCAAGCCAGCCGCCCAGCGGACCGTTAGAGCCGTAAAACAGCAGATACACCAGACCGGCCACCACCGGCGAGACGGCGAACGGGATATCCAGCAACGTCAGCAGCAGCTGGCGCCCCGGAAAGGTAAAACGTGTCACCAGCCAGGCCAGCAAGGTACCGAACACCAGGTTCACCGGTACGGTAATCAACGCAATCATCACCGTCAGCCAGATGGCATGCAGCATGTCCGGGTTCGCCAGGTTTTCCAGCACCGGCATCAATCCTTTGCTGAAGGCCTGGATAAAGATGTAGAGCATCGGCACCACAAGGATGAAGGCGGAGACCAGCATCCCGACGCCAATCAGAAACCATTTTCCCCAGTTGATACGGGGCGCGTCGTAGCGTTTCAATTGAGTAACTTCCGCCATTAGTGACCTACCACGCGTCGACCAAAGCGACTCTGCAGGGTATTGATGGAAAACAGCAGCAGCAGTGAGGCGGCCAGGATCACCGAGGCGATGGCGCTCGCCGCCGGATAGTCAAACTCCTGCAGACGAATAAAGATCATCAACGACGTTACTTCCGTCTTCCACGCGATGTTGCCGGCGATAAAAATCACCGCGCCGAATTCGCCGAGGCTGCGGGTAAACGACAGAGCAATGCCCGCCAGCAGCGCCGGCGACAGCTCCGGCAGCACCACCTTGCGGAAACTCTGCCAGCGCGTGGCGCCCAGCGTTTCCGCCGCTTCCTCATACTCGGGCCCCAACTCTTCCAGCACCGGCTGCACGGTGCGTACCACAAACGGGATGCTGGTGAAGGCCATCGCCACGGCGATGCCGAGCCAGGTATAGGTGACTTTAATATCGAACTTCGCCAGCCATTCCCCGTAAATACCGTTCACCGAAAACAGCGAGGCCAGGGTCAGACCGGCTACCGCCGTCGGCAGCGCAAACGGCAGGTCCATTAAGGCATCCAGCAGCGTGCGGCCCGGAAAACGATAGCGGGTCAGGATCCAGGCCATCAGCAGACCAAAGACGCCGTTAAAAATCGAGGCCACAAACGCCGACAGCAGCGTCACCTTATAGGCGGCCACCACCTGCGGGTTGGTGATCACATCCCAGTACTGCGCCCAACTCATCTGCGCCAGCTGCATCACCAGCGCGCTGAGCGGTAATAACAAAATCAGACAGACAAACAGCAGGCTGGTGCCAAGGCTCAGGGTAAAGCCCGGCAGCACGCGCTTGGACGACACAGCAAACATTACTTACGCCCCGCCGCCAGCAGTTTGTCCAGTTCGCCGCCGCTGGCGAAGTGGGTTTTCATTACCTCAGGCCAGGAGCCAAACTTATCTTCCACGCGGAACAGCTCGGTCTGCGGGAATTTATCCTTCAGAGCATCCATCACTTTCGGGTTGTTTACCCGATAGTAGTAGTCGGTAATGATAGTTTGCGCCTGTGGCGTATAGAGCCAGTTCAGGTAGGCTTTCGCCGCCTTTTCCGTGCCATTGGCTTTGACGTTTTTATCGACCCAGGCTACCGGGAACTCCGCCAGAATGTTGGTTTTCGGGATAACCACTTCAAATCCCTGCGCCTCATACTGCTTGCGAATATTATTCACTTCCGATTCGAAGCTAATCAGCACATCGCCGAGGCCGCGCTCGGCGAAGGTGGTGGTCGCTCCGCGCCCGCCGGTGTCAAAGACTTCGACGTTCTTGAGAAACTGAGTCATAAACTGTTCGGTTTTAGCTTTATCGCCGCCATCAGCTTTATCCGCCGCGCCCCATGCCGCCAGGTAGGTGTATCGGGCGTTACCCGAGGTTTTCGGATTCGGGAAGATCAGCTTAACGTCAGAGCGAACCAGGTCGTTCCAGTCATGAATGTTTTTCGGATTGCCTTTACGCACCAGGAAACCCATCGTCGAATAGAACGGTGAGCTGTTGTTCGGCAGACGGCTTTGCCAGTCGGCCGGGATCAGGTTGCCTTTGTCATGCAGGATCTGCACGTCCGTCACCTGGTTGTAGGTGACCACGTCCGCCTTCAGGCCCTGCAAAATAGCCAGCGCCTGCTTGGATGAACCGGCATGCGACTGCTTGATGGTCAGCTTGTCCCCGCCATTGTCTTTCGCCCACTGCTGCTCAAAAGGCGGGTTAAGGGCGGCAAACAGCTCGCGGGAGACATCATAGGAGCTGTTCAGCAGCTCCGTCGCCTGCGTCTGCGCCACCAGCAGCATGGAAGCCGCCAGCGCCAGATATCCTTTTTTCAGTGATTTAACGGCCATTGCGCACCCTTATCAACGTTGAACATTTTCTGATGATCATCATATTTATAACGGGTACGAAAGGAGTAACGGTTTTATATACCGTTTGGCGATTTGGAAGTCGAAAAGGGAATAAGCAACTGGCAAAGCTTAGCTGAAAGCGGCTCGCAGATTAGACGGGTCATTGTGACAAACGGCAGCCAGGCGTGCACTGTGTTTATATGAAAAACACACAGATATTTGCTCGTCAGCTCAGACGTAGCTTAACGCCCGCAGAACGTCGACCAGGGTACTTACTGGGCAACCGCCGTTTTGCTAGCGACACGTTTCGCCGTCAGCACCCCGTTGGCCCCTATATTCTCGATTTCGCCTGCTGCGCAATACGGCTGGCGATTGGACTAGACGGCGGCCAACACGATGACGCCGCACCCGCTGGCAACAGAGCGAGGGATGGCGAGTTTTACGCTTCTGGAATATTGAGTTTGAAGAGCATGGTGATGCGGTGATGGAGGGGATACTTGAAGCGCCTGAGTCGCCGATGCCCTCACCCCTCCCCTCTGACTGAGGGAGAGGGAGTAAAAGAATCCGCACGCAGATCCCATAGCCGCACCTTACCGTCCCCTCTCCCCTTTGGGGAGAGGGTTAGGGTGAGGGGAAAAATTACAGCGCCTGGATACGCTCCAGCGACGGCGCGAAGTAATACCCGCCGGTCACCGGTTTGGTGAAGCGCAGCATCGCGTCGCGTTTACCGTCGGTATCGCCAAACATGCTCAGCAGCTGCTGCTCGATGTTATACAGGCGCGCGCAGTAGGCGCAGAAATAGAGGCCATGGGTGCCGCTGGCGGTGCCGTACGGCAGGCTCTGACGGACGATTTTCAGCCCTTTGCCATCTTCTTTTAAGTCCACGCGGCTCAGGTGCGACGTGACCGGACGTTCATCGCCATCGATCTCTTCGTTAGCGTCTTTAGTACGGCCGATCATCATCTCCTGATCCGGCACGCTCATGCGGTTCAGCTGTTTGAGATTATGCTCCCAGCGCTGGACGAACACGTAGCTGCCGCCCGCATCCACGCCGTCTTTAATGACCGCCACTTCGCGGCGGGTTTCTTCCCCCGCCGGGTTTTCGGTGCCATCGACGAAGCCGCTGAGGTCACGCTCTTCCACCCAGCGGAAGCCGTGGATCTCTTCTTTCACGTCGATAGCGTCGCCAAAGGCGGCCAGCGCGGCCTGCGCCACCGAGAAGTTAACTTCATGACGGGCGGATAAAATATGAATCAGCAGGTCATACTGGGTGGACGGCGCCAGCCCTTTGCCATAGACCGGGAAATCTTTTAACTCATCCGCCCCTTCGCCGCCGCTCAGCTGACGCCAGACGTTATTGCCGAACGCCACCACCGCACCGAGTTTGGCGTCGGGGAATTTAGCCTGGAAGGTGGCCACGTTATCGACAAAAATTTTGCTCGCTTCGCGCAGGGCGTTAACGTCCCCTTTGAGATTGGCTTCAATCCAAATCGCCGCGCGGCAATGTTCCGGCAAAATGCCGCTCTGAACCTGAGACATCGCTCCTCCTGAAATGATGCAACCACAACGCTGTCGCGTTGCTAACGCGCCATTGTAACCGTTTTTCAGAGCTGTCGTGTCTCTTCAGATCAATTTAGCGACGCCAGATAATCTTGCTGACCTTCCAGTTTTTCAGCGTATCGTCGGAGGGCATCAGCTCGTCCGGACCGCTCCAGTGGCCAGTGAAGGCATAGCTGATATGCTGGCTCCCCTCGGCCTGACACTCGACGACCGCCCCGTTGTCATGGCTGCCTTTCTGGCAGTTGCCGAAGGCTTTGCTGTACAGGTCGCTAAACGGTGTGCCGATTTTCACGCCGCTGGCGGTTTTGATATCCGCATCACGCACGTCAATCCGGCTGATAGCACCGTTGTCGCCATTGATGGTCAGCGCCACGCTGTTGTTTTTCAGCGCTTCAAAGTAGTGGACGATATTGCCCTTATCGGTCTTCATTCCGCTGCGTAAACGGTAGTCGCTGCCCAGCGCATCGCTAATCGCCTGTTCATTGAGCGGCGTGAAAGCCGTCAGTTTACCCACTCCCTGCTCGGTCACCTCGGTGGAAGCGCCAAACCAGTTCCACGGATAGGCCGCCGACCAGTTGACTGCGCTCATCGTGGAGCAGCCGGTCAGCGCCAGCGGAAGCGCACAGAGCATTACACGTAGCGATTTCATATCTCAATCCTTTCTGAGTCATTCAACGCATGTTGGAGTTCACGATCGGCAAAAAGTGCCATTAAAAGGTGGTCTGGTGAAAACAGGCGCCCAGGCGACGGCTGGTTAACAGCCACCACAGGGCATAGCCATCCGCGACCAGCAGCGCAATGGTCAACGAGGAGGGAGATTCGCCGCTCAGCCATAGCATCGGCTGCCACAGCAACAGCAGCACTTGCGATAGCACCAGCAGCCAGCGCATCGCCCGCCACAGGCGCGGCAGGCGCTGACGATAGCCGCTAAGCAGAAAGGCCAGCACCGCCGGCACGCCTGGCAGTAAACCAAGCCAGAAGCGCTCGTGATCGGGATAGAACAGATTAAGAATCGCGTCGCCCTGCTGGCGCGATGCGCCGGCCATCAAAAACAGCACCCACGTGCGGGCCTGCAACAACAGCACGCACCAGAAAAGCAAAGGCAGGCGCAGACGGCCATGGGCATCAAAATCGGCGGGGATAAACTCAGTATTCTTCATCTTCGATCAGGCGCTTGCCCAGGGTCAGGACATCGGCGTACTCATAGCCCAACCGCTCGTACATTCCCTGCACCACATCATTGTCTTCACGGACCATAATGTTGATTTTCGGGCAGCCGCGGGCAATCAGCTTTTTCTCCAGACGGTTGAGCAGCGCGTTCGCGATACCCCGGCCGCGATATTCCGGATGGACGCCGAGATAATAGGCCGATCCGCGATGACCGTCATATCCGCCCATCACCGTGCCGACCACTTCGCCATTCACTTCCGCCACCAGAAACAGGCTGACGTCGTGATTCAGCTTGCGCTCAATATCCATCTCCGGATCGTTCCACGGGCGCAGCAGATCGCAGCGCTCCCACAGCGTCACAACCTCTTCGAAATCCTGCTGGCGAAAAACGCGAATCTCCATGGTATTCCCCACCATTGACGGTTAAAAACAGTGATTATGGCGCGAATATAACTGATAGCCAATATCAGGCGAAATCAGCGACAAAAAATGGCATAATATGACTTTGTCATGTATTGAAATGAAAAGTAAAACAATTCTTATTTTGAATGGTCGTAACGGCAAACGCGATACGATATAACATTGGACATCACTTGTTTACAATTCAGGCCGAATGAGCACTTTTAAACCCTTAAAAATACTTGCTTCGCGCCGTCAGGTGCTGAAAGCCGGGCTGGCTGCGATGACGCTGAGCGGCGTCGCCTCACAGGTCAGCGCAAAAGAACAGCCACTGAAAACGTCAAATGGACATAGCAAACCCGCCGCCAAAAAGGCCGGGGGTCGCCGGATTGTAATGTTAGATCCGGGCCACGGCGGCATCGATACCGGCGCTATCGGCCATAACGGCTCGAAAGAGAAGCATGTGGTGTTGGCGATCGCTAAGAACGTGCGCAGCATTTTGCGCAGCAACGGCATCGACGCCCGCCTGACCCGCACCGGGGATACCTTTATCCCGCTGTACGACCGCGTGGAGATCGCCCATCAGCACGGCGCCGATCTGTTTATGTCAATCCACGCCGATGGCTTCACCAACCCGAGCGCCGCCGGCGCCTCGGTGTTCGCCCTGTCAAACCGCGGCGCCAGTAGCGCCATGGCGAAATACCTCTCCGATCGCGAAAACCGCGCCGATGAGGTCGCCGGTAAGAAAGCGACGGATAAAGACCATCTGCTGCAGCAGGTACTGTTCGATCTGGTGCAGACCGACACCATCAAAAACAGCCTGACGCTGGGCTCGCATATCCTGAAAAAGATCAAGCCGGTACATAAGCTGCACAGCCGCAATACCGAGCAGGCGGCGTTCGTGGTGCTGAAGTCACCATCCATACCGTCCGTGCTGGTGGAAACCTCGTTTATCACCAACCCGAACGAGGAGAAACTGCTCGGCACCACCGCCTTCCGGCAGAAAATCGCCACCGCGATTGCCAACGGCATTATCAGCTATTTCCACTGGTTCGATAACCAGAAAGCCCATTCGAAGAGACGTTAATGAAACCCGATGCCGCGCAGGTAAAAACTTTTCTGCTCCAGCTCCAGGACAACCTCTGTCAGCAGCTGAGCGCCGTGGATGGCGCGCCGTTTATTGAAGATGCCTGGCAGCGGGAAGGCGGTGGCGGCGGACGCAGCCGGGTGCTGCGCGAAGGCCGGGTGTTCGAGCAGGCGGGGGTCAACTTTTCCCACGTCCATGGCGACGCCATGCCTGCCTCCGCCACCGCGCACCGCCCGGAGCTGGCCGGACGCAGTTTTGAAGCCATGGGCGTCTCGCTGGTGGTTCATCCGCTGAACCCCTACGTGCCCACCAGCCATGCCAACGTGCGGTTTTTTATTGCCGAAAAGCCTGGCGCCGACCCGGTGTGGTGGTTCGGCGGCGGCTTTGATTTAACCCCTTACTACGGCTTTGAAGAGGATGCCGTCCACTGGCATCGTACCGCCCGCGATCTGTGTCTGCCGTTCGGCGAGAAAGTCTATCCGCGCTATAAAAAATGGTGCGATGATTACTTCTATCTCAAGCACCGCCAGGAGCAGCGCGGCATCGGCGGTCTGTTCTTTGACGACCTGAACACCCCGGATTTTGACCACTGCTTCGCCTTTATGCAGGCGGTCGGGAACGGCTATGCTGACGCCTATTTACCTATCGTCGAACGCCGGAAAGCCACGCCGTACGGCGAACGCGAGCGCCACTTTCAACTCTACCGTCGCGGCCGCTATGTCGAGTTCAATCTGGTCTGGGACCGCGGCACCCTGTTCGGCCTGCAGACCGGCGGGCGTACGGAGTCGATTCTGATGTCGATGCCGCCGCTGGTGCGCTGGGAATATGATTATCAGCCCGAGCCCGGCAGCCCCGAGGCGGCGCTGAGCGAGTTTATTCAGGTGCGCGACTGGCTGTAACGGCCGGATGGCGGCTGGCCACCCGGTAGCGGAGTCTCTTCCCTCACACCCACTGGCGCAGGCGATGGTGCAGCGTCATCGACGGTTTCTCAGCAAACAGCTGCTGATAGTCGGTGGCGAACTGCCCCAAATGCCAGAATCCCCACTGCATGGCCGCCTCCTTGACCGTCTCGCGCTCTGACCAGGGGCTTATCAGCTCCCGACGCACGGCGTTCAGGCGGATCCGTTTGAGCCAGGCGTTAGGACCAATCCCCAGTATCGCATGGAAGGCGTTCTGCAAGGTGCGACGGCTGACGTACAGCTGCTGGCACAGATCGAGAACGGTTAACGGCTCCGCGCTGTTTTCCAGCACATATTCGCGCGCCTGCGCCAGCAGGCGGCGGTAGCTCTGGTGGCTGACGCTCTCTGCACTTACCATCGGCTGCGCTTCTTCCAGCATCGTGCCCATCGCCAGCAACAGATTATCCCGCAGGACCTTACGCACGGCCGGCTGATGAAGGGTATCCGGATGCTCGCTAAAGGTGGCCAGCGCCTGTTGGACAAACCCCCACAGCGCGGCCTTATGCGGCTCGCGGACCGCCAGCGCTGACTGGTTGCGTAGCATATGTAGCACCCGTTCCGGGTGGTGCAGGAAACTGGCGTGACGCGCAATCACCTCCTGCGAAATCACTACCCCGAGAATGGTGTAATCATCCGGCGTGCTGAGCTCGAACTCCGTACCGCCGGGACGGGTGGCGATTTCTGCCCGGCCCAGACACTGCGAGCCGATAAACCCCTGTTCACCCCGGGTCGCCGGAATGCCAAACCAGAAGGAGTTCGGCCAGACCAGGCAGGACTGGCGCAGCGCCAGCCCGGTATATTCGCGGAAGACCTGGATCTCATCGAGTAGGATTTCGGTAAACTCGCCGCGAAACTGCCCCGGATGCAGCTGATCGTAGATCTGTTGCCAGGCGGTAATGGTCAGGGCGTGCTCATACACATCGGTTGTGTGTCGTTGATGAATATTGTCAATTTCAACCTGAGGCGTCAGCCTGGTGTCTTCCGGCAACGCCTCGCAACAGAGATGGTGCAAATTTGCAGAACGACGCTTTTTCATAATCGTTAAAGCCGGGGGCAAGCCGCTCCCGGCACCTCCGACAGGTTATGGATTTTTGAGACGATAGCGGCTACTGCGTTTTCGTAGCGTCCCTGCGGAAAAGAGCTGCTCCAGCGCCTGGCGGGCCTTATCCAGCGGCCAGGCAAAATGCGCGGCGACCTCGCCGGCCGTCATGCCCTGACGAACTGAAGCCAGCAGCGTCAGTAAGGCTTCCGATGAAGCCGGGTCAGCAGGCGGCATGGGCGCTGGCGGCGGTGGCTGAAAACCGCCGATCAGCCGCTGGGTATCCTCTTCCGGGCGGCCAATTTCCCGACGGCTGATCACGCAGCCGGTCCGCCGGGCAGCGGCGGCCCCGGCATCCAGCGCGGCGCGGCAGGCCGCCAGGTCGCCCTCCACCACCAGCGTTAACCTGCCCGGGTCGAGCACTTCATGACTGAGCAGGCGCACATTGGCCGCCTTAAGCATGGCATCCGCAGCGTCTACAGCCGCGACCATGCCCTCCACTTCGAGCAATCCCAGCGCATTGATCATCGCTCCCTCCATTACGCACGCTGTACAGGATGACGGGCAATATCGAGAACGGCATCGGTAAAGGCATTGCAGGCGGCTTTACAGGCGGCCTGGCTTCCCGTCAAAAAGGCGGCCGAATAGTTGGTTTCCGATGGCGGCGGGACGTAGGTCACCAGCTGAACGTCGGCCGACTTCATCGCCGCATCGATACCAAACGTCGCCTCCAGCGGCGGCGCCACCAGATAAGCGATCGGATCGCCCAACGCGATGCCAGCGGCCGATGAAAGATAAGAGCCGGTACGCGACACCACGTGCGCCAGAAAGGCGGTATCTTGCGCGTCGTTAGCCCACTGGAATGCCGCCCCACCTTCAATATGCGCCATCATGGCATCCAGCCCGGCGCGAACTTCCGCCGGGTTCGGGCCGCCAAGCATGATCAGTACTTCGCCGGCGGTAGGCGACGGACCATGGGCCGCGCCGGCGTAGAGGGAGCGGCCATAGACCACCTCCACCATCGCCTGCTTTGTCGCTTCGTCGGCGGCAATATACGTCACATCGTCAGAATCTGCCGTGATGAGTCCGAGGCTACGTATATGCGACGGTAATTTAAGCTCGCGCGCGAAACCGTCATTCACCGAGGCAATCACGCGCATCGCGGTGACCGAGGGTCGAATCAAATCTAATGCTGGCATGATGCCTCCTTAACGGCTCATGTTGATGCCGGAGGCTTTCTGCTCCAGCATACGTTTGGCTAAATCCACGATCACCGCGGCGGCTTCTACCGGCGGGGTGCCGCCCTGGTGGATATTGGAGATACAGGTCCGGTCGGCCTCGACGGTGGTCGCCACCCGCGGGGAGTACACCGCGTAGCAGGAGAGGCTCTCCGACTGGCCGAGCCCCGGGCGCTCGCCAACCAGCAGGATCACCACCTTCGCGCCGAGGATCTCGCCGATCTGATCTTCAATCTTGACGCGGCCATAGCGCACGAAGAACGGCGTCCCGACCTTCAGACCCGCCTGTTTCAGGCCGGCAAGCAGCGGCGGCAGGATCTCTTCGTAGTTGGCGGTGATGGCATCCGTCGACAGACCATCGGAGACCACCACCTGCACATCCGGATCCATCACGCACTGCGCCTTCAGCGCATCAATCGCTTCCGGACTGAGGCGACGGCCCATATCCGGACGCGTCAGGTAGAGGTTCTTATCGCTAATCTCGGAACGCACTTCCAGCAGCCCCTGCGCTTTCACCCACGCTTCCGGCACCTCTTTGAGCACCGTGTCTTTCGAGCGCGAGTGATCGGCCAGGAAGCGCAGCAGCGCCTGAGTGCGCGGACGCGGGCCGGCGCGGCCGGTGCAAACGCGCGCCGCGGTACTGCGTTTCAGTTCAGTCAGTACTTCGGCGCGGTGCGGATGTTGTACCCCAATCCAGGCTTTCGCTTCCGCTGAGCCCAGGTCCAGCGCGCAGCTTTCCACCACCGCTTCGCTGGCGCAGGCGGCATGGCAGGCCGGCGTCGACGCTGCGGGGGCCTGCGGCTGCGACTGTGGTTGTCCCATTGACGCCATTACGCTGCGTACAATGTCTTCAATCTGTTTTTGATCCATGATGTGTCATCCCCGCGTCATCAGAAGAACAGTGACGGATCGCCCGCCCGTTTGGTCAGGCGACCATTTGCCATAATGCCCATCGTTTCCAGCCAGCGTTCAAACTCCGGCGACGGCCGCAGGCCCAGCAGCTGGCGCACGGTCGCGGTATCGTGGAAGGCGGTGGTCTGGTAGTTGAGCATGATGTCGTCGCCGAGCGGCATGCCCATGATGTAGTTGCAGCCTGCGGTCGCCAGCAGGATCATCAGGTTTTCGTTGAGATTCTGGTCGGCATCGGCATGGTTGGTATAGCAGCAGTCGCAGCCCATTGAGATGCCGCTCAGCTTGCCCATAAAGTGGTCTTCCAGTCCGGCGCGAATGATTTGCCGGTCGTTATAGAGATACTCCGGCCCGATAAAGCCCACCACGGTGTTGACGAGGAACGGATCGTAGTGCCGCGCCAGGCCATAGTTACGCGCTTCCATGGTCACCTGGTCGGCGCCGAAGTTAGCGCCAGCGGAAAGCGCCGAGCCCTGCCCGGTTTCAAAGTAAAGACAGTTCTCCCCGGCGATGCGGTTAAACTCCGCCCCCACCGCCCGCGCTTCATCGAGCATCGCCAGCTCGACGCCGAACTCTTTAAGCCCTTTTTCACTGCCGCAGATGCTCTGGAAGATAAGCCCCCCCGGCGCGCCGCGGCGGATGGCTTCAATCTGGGTAGTGACGTGCGCCAGCACGCAGCCCTGGGTCGGGATGTTAAACTTGTCGATCACCCCGTACACCGTATCCAGCACCCGGCTCAGGTTCTCCACGTCGTCAGTGACCGGGTTGACGCCAATCACCGCGTCGCCCGCGCCGAAGGAGAGCCCTTCATAGATTTGCGCGGCAATACTCTGCACGTCGTCGCGGGTATCGTTCGGCTGCAGGCGGCAGCTAAAGGTCCCCGGCAGACCGATGGTGGTATTGGCTTTTTTGATCACCGGCATTTTTTTACCGCCGTAGATCAGATCGGCGTTGGAGCAGATCTTGGCCACCGCAGCCACCACCTCGGAGGTCAGCCCTTTGCGGACAAAGGCGATATCGTCGCTGGTGACCTCGTCGTTGAGCACGTATTCCCGCAGGTCGCTGATGGTCCAGTGTTTAATCCGCTGATAGGCGGTTTCGTTCACGTCATCCTGGATCAGGCGCGTAACGCAGTCCTCCTCATACGGGATCACTGGGTTATTACGGATATCGGCCACCGTCATATCGGAGAGCACCTGCTTGGCGGCCACGCGCTGCTGCGAACTCTCCGCCGCTACCCCCGCCAGCACATCCCCCGAACGCAGTTCGTTGGCTTTCGCCAGCACCTCTTTTACATCCTTAAACTGATAAACATTGCCGAACAATGTGGTCTTTAGTTTCATAAGTCGTTCCCTCAGGAAGGAAATGCGAGTGATTTCACCGTCACCGGCACAACCGATCCGCCAAAAAGAGGCGTACCAATGTCGATATAGTCTCCCGCCCGGATGCTCACCTCATCGATGACCGCCAGCGGAAGGTGTGGAAGCTGTGGCCGCAGCAGCATGCCCAGCGCTTTGCCAAAATCCTGCTCGGCCACCAGCAGCAGCGGACGGGGATTGGGAAAGCGGGCGACAAACGCCAGCAGGGCGTCAATTACGGTCAGTAAGGTGGCGTAGCGCACCGGAAGTGAAGCGGGAAGCGCCAGCACGTAAGCGTCCGCCTCGGGAGCCAGATCGAGCTGCGTCAGCGCCTGGAGCCAGGCGTTCGGCAGATCGGCGGCATCCTGCGGGATAGCCACCGGCAGATTGCGCAGCGGCAATGGAACCCCCTCCAGCCAGATGGTGCTCCCGGACAGGGACAGCGTATGCGCCCCGGCGCCAATCACCGTGGCGCGCACGGTTTGCGCCGGGAACTGCACGTTCATCTCACGCAGGCGCGGATGCTCGTGCAGGGCCGTGGCCAGCAGCGGCCCGATATCGGAAAAACAGAAAGGATCGGCGGGCTGATGGCGGTAGCACTCCCCCACTCCGCCGGAAAGGGTAATCACCTCCGGCTGAATACCCGCAGGCAGTACTTCGGTTTGCATCAGCCCCTGCGCCAGCGGTGAGAGGGTGCCGTCGATCACCTCGACGATCAGCGCCGCCATCCGGCGCGCCACCTGCGCCAGCTGCCCGGCGGTCAGCGCCAGGGCGTTAGTGCCGGCGCCAAACAGCGCATCGACAATCCGCTGCCCCGGCGGGTGCGCGTGGACCACGCGCCCCTGAGCGTCGGTTTCCAGCAGGCGGCCGCCGACGTTGAGGCAGGCGGTGGCGCTGACGTTTCCGGCGTCAAACAGGGCATAGTTCGAGGTACCGCCGCCAATATCGATATTAAGCACCCGGCACATCCGCTGCCGGGACAGGGTCTGCGCCCCGGCGCCGTGTCCGGCAATGACCGACTCCAGATGCGGCCCGGCGCTGGCGACGACAAAATCGCCCAGCGACTGCGAGAGCGCCATCACCGCCGGGCGGGCATTGCGGGTTTTCGCGCTTTCGCCGGTGATGATGATCGCCCCGGAATCCACCGCTTGTGGAGCGATCCCTGCGGCCCGGTACTGAGCCAGAATCAGCGCCTCAAGCTCGGCCTCTTTCAGTTCTCCCTGCTTATCAACCGGCGTAAAGAAGACCGGGCTTTGCCAGCTAATGTCGCGTTTGATGAATTCATAACGCGGCACCTGGGAAACCGCCGCGCGGTTCACCAGCTCGAGGCGCGAGAAGATCACCTGCGTGGTGGTGGTGCCGATATCAATACCGACGCTCAATAGCTGGCGCGTGTTCACGAGTGCGCCTCCGCTTCGTTGTTGGCAGGCGCCGGTACGTTTTCATCTTTTGGCACCAGCAGCATCGCCACGCCAATCGCGGTAACGCCGCCGACCAGCTTGCCGACAATCATCGGAAAGATCATGGCGTTCATATTGGCCGCCGCAAAACCGAGATGGTCGCCGAGGGCGAACGCCGCTGACACCGAGAAGGCGCAGTTGATCACTTTCCCGCGGGTATCCATCTGCTTCATCATGCCGAACATCGGGATATTGTTCGCCAGGGTAGCGACCATGCCGCCGGCAGCCATATTGTTGATTTTTAGCAGATTACCAACGCGCATCAGCGGTTTTTCAAACCAGCGGGTCAGCAGGAGCACCATCGGATAAGCGCCGAGCAGCACGCAGGAGATAGAGCCAATGACTTCGATGGCGCGCATCACCTCGCCGGGCTGGTCGCCAGGCGCCATAAAGATCGGATCGAGCCCCGGTATCAGCTCCCAGCCGAGCAGGAACTTGATCACCGCCGCCGCCAGGCCGATGGTGATCAGCGCCACGAGGAATTTGGCGAAGATCTGGAAGCCGTTGATCATTTTTTCCGGAATAAACTTCAGCCCCAGCGCCACCAGCACGGCGACGATGATCACCGGGATCATATTCATCAGGATCAGCGCGAAGGTAAACTCTACCGGCTGGCCGTTGATCTCCACCCCGGAATACATCGCCACCAGACCGCCGGCGATACAGCCGATGGGAATGGTGACAATGCCCGCCAGCACGCCGAGCGCCAGCCAGCGGCGATCGGTTGGTTCGATAATGCCGAGCGCCACCGGAATGGAGAACACAATGGTCGGACCCATCATAGAGCCGAGGATCAGGCCTGAGTACATCCAGGCCGCCACGTCGCCGCCCGCGAGTTCTTTAGCGAGGAAGAAACCGCCCATGTCGCACGCCAGCAGCGTGCCGGCGAACATCGACGGGTTGGCGCCGAGCATCTCATACAGCGGAATAATCACCGGACCAAGCAGATGAGCCAGCACTGGCGCCAGGGCGGTCATCCCGACCATCGCCAGGCCCAGCGCGCCCATCGCCATAAACCCTTCTTCAAACTGACCGCCGGATCCCTCAATGCTTTTCCCCAGTTTGCCGAGAAAGCGCGCCGAGCCGCCGAACTGCGACAGGATCCTGTCCACGGCGGCAATCAGCATAAAGAACATCATGATGTACATGATGATTTCGTTAATTCCCATAGCCCTTACTCCCTGTCATTTATGATTTGTAGATACTGTGAATACCGGGACATTAGCCGCACTCAGGCAACTTTCCCGGGCCGCGGCGTGAACGCCTTACCCGGGCTACGGCATAGCAGACGGCTGTGATCCTGTAGCCCGGCTAAGCGCAGCGCGAGCCGGGAAAGCCACAGCCACACGCCTCCGGGAAAATCGGCATTTATCGCGCCGCCGCGTACAGCTCGATAATCTGCTCCCGGCTGGCGGTGCGTGGATTGGTGCGCAAACAGATGTCCTCCTGCGCCGCTTGCGCCCAGGCGGCGTAGTGCGCGGACGTCGCGCCAGCCTCCGTCAGCCGCATCGTCAGACCGACCTCGGCGATCAGCTCGCGCACGGCGGCGATAGCCTCGCGGTCATCGGTTTTCTTGCCGGTTAACGCCCGGCCGATCTGGCTGAAGCGCGCCCGGCGCACCATGCGGTTAAACTCCATCACCGTTGGCAGCAGCATGGCGTTGGCCAGACCGTGTGGAATATGCAGCGCCGCCCCCGGCTGATGCGCCATGGCATGGCATAGCCCCAGCCCGGCGCTGGAAAACGCCATCCCCGCCATGCAGGAAGCCAGCAGCATGTTTTCCCGCGCCGCCAGATCCTGACCGCAGCCCACCGCTTTCGGCAGCGCCTCGCCGATCATGGCTATCGCCCCCATCGCCAGACTGTCGGTAAACGGCGTGGCGTGGCGGGCGCTGTAGGCCTCGACGGCGTGGGTCAGCGCATCAATCCCGGTCATTGCCGTGATATGCGGCGGGACGCCCTCGGTCAGCGCGGCGTCGAGGATCGCCACATCCGGCATCAGCGAGGCATGCGCCAGCACCTGTTTGCGTCCACTCACCGCATCGATAATCACCGTCACATTGGTGGTTTCAGACCCGGTGCCAGCGGTGGTCGGCACCGCGATCAGCGGCGGACGTGGGCGCAACTCGCTGTGCTCCGTCATCTCCCCCAGCGTCTGCTCAGGATTGGCGACCAGCAGCGCCACCGCCTTCGCCGCATCCAGTACCGATCCACCGCCAAAGGCCACCACGCCGTCGCAGCGCGCGTCCCGCAGCTGGGCGACGGCGGCGCAGACATCGGTGACGCAGGGTTCGCCGGCGGGACAGGGCCAGAGAGTCATAGCAATCCCTTTCATCGCCAGGCTACGCTCCAGCCCGGCGGTCATTCCCGCCTGATGGAGAAAACTGTCAACCATGACAAACAGATGCCTAAGGCCCCGGGACTGCGCTTGCGGACCGCAGGCCGCCAGCGCGCCGACGCCGTGCAGCGTCACCGGCGGAACGTTGAAGCTTTTCATTTGCTGAAGATTCAGCGTATCAAAGGCATGGAACAGCGCCGTCTGCAGTTCAGCTTGCATACATCCCCTCCGCTTTTTCCCTCCCGCTGTTGGCGATTGCCAGCGGGGTCATAAACAGGCTGTGCTGCGGCAAATGCACCGGTAATGCCGGGAAGCGCTGACGAAACAGCTCATGCACGCCCGGCTGCATACAGGCGCCGCCTGCCAGCCACAAATCGACAATCCCTTGTCCGGCAATATGTCGGGCGACAATTTCGGCCATCTTCTCGTACACCGGCTTAACCACCGGCCAGATCTCCCCGGCGTGGCTGCGCTTGTACTGCTCCGCCTCCTCAAGCCCGATGCCGCGATTCCCGGCCAGAGTCAGGGAGATATGGTGGCCGCCGGTGGCTTCATCCGCCGAATATGTCACCCTGCCCTGTTTAACGATGGCGATCCCGGTGGTGCCGCCACCGATATCCACCACCCCGGCGTTATCGAGCTGCAGCAGATCGGCCACCGCGGTAGGCTCATCCAGCACATGACTGATCTCCAGCCCGGCGGACTCCAGGACATTGATCGAAATGCGCGGATCGGTGCCGGGCGGAAACGAGGTCGCCGCATGGGTGAAGCGGCAGCCCAGCTGCTGCTCGAGAGTCGCAAGATGTCGGCGCACGAGGGTGACGGCGCCAAAAAAATCCCAGACGATGCCGTCGCGCACCACGTCGGCCCAGTCAAGGCATACCGCAACCGGCTGGCCATCGCGGTCGACCACCATCGACACCACGTCGCAGGTGCCCAAATCGATGCCCAGCCACAGCGGCGACTCGCTGGCGGCGGGCGCCTGGTTACACAGGGCAGCGGCTTTTTGCAGTCTCGGCGAAAGCCAGCGTTGTTCGTCGTGCGCCATGTTCATCCCTTATACGATTCGAAACGCATCCACCAGTACGCAGCGACGCAGACGAACGAAGGTCCGCGCGCTGGTTACCCCTTCCCCGGTTGGGGTGGTGATGGTCATGGTGGTCCAGCCCTCACCGCCCAGCCCAAGCCCGGCGATGCACGGCCCGTTTTTGACGAAGATGCTGGTGTCGATGGCATTCGCCATCTGGTTCATGTTGTCGATATTGCGCGAGTGCATCGCCGCGGTGTGGTGGCAGCCGCCTTCCAGTTGCACCGCCAGGGCGATGGCCTCCTCGACGTTCGCCACCCGCACCACCGGCAGCACCGGCATCATCAGTTCAGTCACCGCAAACGGATGGCTGGCGGGGGTTTCCACGAACAGCAGACGGGTTTGCGCCGGCACCTGCAGGCCAATCGCCGCGGCGATTTTGCCCGCGTCGCGGCCGACCCAGTCGCGGCTGACCGTGCCTTTGCCGCGCTCGTCGATATTTTTCAGCAGCAGCGGCTGGAGCTGTTCGGCCTGCGCCGCCGTGAGTTTCACCGCCTGCTGGCCTTCCATCAGGCGCATCAGTTCGTCGGCAACGCTATCGACCACGATCAGCACCTTCTCGTCGGCGCAGATGATGTTGTTATCAAACGAGGCGCCTTTGACGATCGCCTGCGCGGCGCGCGGTAGATCGGCAGTCTCATCCACCACCACCGGCGGGTTGCCAGCCCCGGCGGCGATCAGGCGTTTGTTGGTATGTTTGCGCGCCGCCTCGACCACCGCTTCGCCGCCGGTCACCACCAGCAGGCCGATGCCAGGGTACTTAAACAGCCGCTGGGCGGTGTCGATATCCGGGTTCGCCACGGTCACCAGCAGGTTGGCCGGGCCGCCGGCGGCCACTACCGCCTGGTTAAGCAGGGTAATTGCCCTTTGCGAGACCTTTTTCGCCGCCGGATGGGGGGCGAAGACCACGCTGTTGCCGGCGGCTATCAGGCTAATGGCGTTGTTGATCACCGTCGCCGCCGGATTGGTGGACGGCGTCACCGAGGCCACCACGCCCCAGGGCGCATTTTCAATCAGCGTCAGGCCGTTATCGCCGGTGAGCACCTGCGGAGTCAGACACTCCACGCCCGGCGTGCCGCGCGCCTGCGCCACGTTTTTGGCAAACTTATCTTCAACGCGTCCCATGCCGGTCTCCGTCATCGCAAGCTCCGCCAGTTCACGGGCATACTTTTCACCCGCCTCACGAATGGCCTGAATCACCTGCTGACGCATCGCCACCCGCTTTAATCCCTGCTGGGCCACCGTTGCCGCCGCGACAGCGTCATCCAGTGAGGCAAAAACGCCCATATCATGAACGGTGCCGGCAGGCTGGCTGCTGTCTTTCATTTTCAGCAGTACCGCTTTCACTACCTGTTCAATGTCCTGTTGATTCATGATTTTTCACCCTACTTATGGAAGAGCACCTGACCATCGGCCGCAGCCTCATCCACGATACCAATCACGCACAGATCGACCGGAGAGGCGCCGTGTGCGTGCGCCTGTCGCGCCGAGCTGCCGCTGACCAGCAGTACCCACTCGCCACATCCCGCGCCGATGCTGTCGATGGCGACCGCACATTGCCCGTCGGGCTCGCCGCGGGCATTGAGCATCTCCACCATCAGCAGTTTGTCGTGGGCCAGACCTTCATGGCGTACGGTGCAGACCACATATCCGGTTACCACAGCCAGCTTCATGTCCGTCTCCGCGTGTGATGTGCAGGCCGGAAAAGCGCAACGCCATCCGGCATTCATGCCTTTTCATGGCCGGATAGCGACGCGCTGGCGTCTTATCCGGCCAGAACTTTCCGGCCCCCCCTCCCCCGTTAGATGCTGCTGTCGCCCTTGAAGCTAATCGGGAAGACCTCTTCCAGATCGCCATGCGGGCGCGGGATGACATGTACAGAGACCAGCTCACCGATACGCTGAGCCGCCGCCGCCCCGGCATCCGTCGCGGCTTTGCACGCCGCGACATCGCCGCGCACCATGGCGGTCACCAGGCCCCCGCCGATCTGTTTCACTCCCACCAGCTTGACGCGGGCCGCTTTGACCATGGCGTCGGAGGCCTCAATCAGTGCAACCAGGCCCCGGGTTTCAATCATTCCTAATGCTTCCATTGTGTTTTCCTCTCATAAGGGGTCCTGAAGGGGACCATTCATTCAACCAGCGTGGACGAGTCGGGGATCCGGCTTGCGTCCGTCTGGCGCGGTACCGACGCCACCAGCGCCAGTTCGATAATTTCCTCTACGCTACAGCCTCGCGAGAGGTCGTGAAGCGGGGCGGCCAGGCCCTGGATCAGCGGCCCGATGGCGCGATATCCGCCCAGCCGCTGGGCGATTTTGTAGCCGATGTTGCCCGCCTCCAGCGACGGAAAGACCAGCACATTAGCCCGGCCCTGCAGCGGGCTGCCGGGCGCTTTGTGCGCAGCGACGTCCGGTACAAAGGCGGCGTCAAACTGCAGCTCGCCATCGACCATCAGCTGCGGCGCCCGCTGACGCACGATCTCCGTGGCCTGCTGGACGTTAGCCACACAGGGATGCCGGGCGCTGCCGTGTGTCGAGAAGGACAGCATTGCCACCCGCGGCGCTTCGCCAGCGATCGCTTGCCAGGTCTCGGCGCTGGCAATCGCGATATCCGCCAGCTGCGCCGCGGTCGGCTGCGGCACCACGCTGCAGTCGGCAAACCCCAGCGGCTGTCCGGTATACTGCGGCAGCATCAGAAACAGCGAAGAGAGCGTTTTACATCCCGGCTGCAGGCCGATAAGGCGCAGACCAGCGCGCAGCACGCTGGCGGTTGACGAGAGATTTCCGGCGATACACACCTCGGCCTGCCCGGCGCTGACCATCGCCGCGGCGAACATCAGCGGGTCGGCCAGCTTGTCGACCGCGTCAGCGGGCGCTTTATCGCCGGCGCGCGCCTGCCAGGCGGCGGCAAACGCCTCGCGCATCGCCAGGTTGCTGTGCGGATCGATGACCTGCACCCCGGTCAGCGGCAGACGTTCGCCAAGGGCGAACTGCCGCAGCGCGAAGGGGCTGGCGACGAGGATCGGATGCGCCAGGCCCTGCTGCTGCAGATAATGCGCCGCCTTCAACACGCGGACGTCCAGCGCATCCGGGAACACCACCCTGGCGGGGGCGCGCAGCGCCAGTTTGCGACACTGGTCAATGATCATCTTCACCTCCCAGCTGCTGCAGTTGGCTGAGCGCTGGCGGCGAGTCCGTCACGCCCAGGATCATCATCACGTAGACCGCGCTGGAAAGGCGGTTGAGCGCTTGCATAATATCGGCGCGCTGGACCGCAAATTGCGGCGTAATAAACACCTGCGCCGCGGTCACCTCCGCCTCGCGCACTTTGCCGCGCAGCAAATTAAGCAGCGCGACATCGCGCCCATGGCGGGCCTCCGGCACCAGGTGATCGTGACCCAGGTAACGCAGCGGCTGATGGGACAGACGATGCAGCTGCGCCTCGCTGAATCCGGCTATCGACTGCGCCGCCAGCGGTTCCTCCAGCGCATCGGCGCGCATGATGTTGCCCAGCCGCGAACGGATGTCCGTCAGCCACGGCTGCCAGGGCTCCGCCAGTTCAATTTGCAGCCACACCGTCAGGGCGATGGTGCTGTCCAGCACCGCGCGGAAGGCCAGCCGCGGATCGTTTTTCGCCACGAGGGTATCGGCCGTCAGATGAGTTAAGGTGTCCGGCTTTTTGCCCACCGGCTGGTGACAAAGCTCGCAGCAGGCCTGGGGCGGATGGTCGCTGCTGGTCAGGACATGCACCGGCTGCGGCGTCTGTTCGTCATCCTCGACAAACAGGCGCCCCTGGCGGTCGAGAAATTTGACCCGCAGATGCCGACTTTCCAGCAGTTCCCTCGCCGAGGGCGTCAGGCGGGCATCGGCAGGAAGATGGATTTCACCGCCTTCGCTGAGCGTATGATTCGCTCTGAGCCACGCTTCGGTAATGAAATCGTTCATAGCGATTGCCAGTTTGCCGGCCAGGCGACGTACAGGAAGCGCACCGTCGCCGGGGTACCGAATTCGATGCTGGAGCCTTTCGGGATGAACATGACGTCCCCCGCTTTGGCGACCAGCGTTTCCCCCTGATGGCGCACATGCAGCTCGCCCTCCAGCACCATATCGATTTCGTCGTAGTTCAGCGTCCACGGGAAGAAGGCGTTCTCCCACTGCATAAATCCGGCCGCCATGCTGCTGCCATCCTGGTCAGTCACCAGGTCCGTTAAGCCAACGCAGTGCGGCTGGGCGCCGTCGAAGCGGCCAAACTTCACGCTGCTGCCGTCGATCACTTTGATGCCGCCTTTGCCGGTCACGGAGTCAAATCCCGGCTGCATCGCCTCCTGCTCCAGGGACTGCTTCTCCTTCATCACCTTTTCCATCAGCTGCGCGACCAGGCTTTCGGTAAACTGGCCTTCCGGTAGCTGCGCCAGGATGGTTTCCCGGATCCGCTGGCTTTCCGTTTTGTCGCTGTCCGCCGCTGTCGCCGCCGGCGCGGCGCCATCGTCTTCGGTGATAGTGAATCCCAGCAGCTCGGCGACTTCGCGCGCTTCCGGGGTGATAATGCTGGCGCGCAGAACTACTGACATCGCCTGTTCGCCGCGCGCGTGGGCGGCACGAATATCGTTAGCGGTAATGAGTTTCTTCACCTGGCCCTTCCTCCTTTTGGCTGAGCTCACTCAAGTAATTTTCCAGCGGCGCAACGCTTTGCGGATCGCAACCGTTGAGGGCGAAAACCGGCGCCTGAAACCCCATCCCGTCCAGCAGCTGCCGCACCGCGGCGACATTGGCATCCGGCAGATCCGTTTTGCTGATCGCCACGATAAGGTGCTTTCGGCTGCCAATATCCAGCAACCCGGGTGGCAGGCGACTTTCGGTATCATTGGCCGCATGGACATAAATCAGGGTGTCCACATCCTGCAAGGTGGTAATTAAGGCGTGATACCAGCGCGGATGGCTGAAATATTCCCCGGGTGTATCGATGTCGCCACGATCGTTAAATTCCAGCGCCTGCGTTTTTCTGGCGAGGGAATAATTCCCCTGCAGGGCATTAAATAACGTGGTTTTTCCTGCACCGACGGCGCCGACAATCGCAATACGCTTCATGGTCGCTCTCAATTAACTTTTCGTTAATTCGCACAAGGTATAATTTAATAAGCGGCCTAATCCGCCGATGGTCTGCAGAAGCGCCTCCTCCACCGCGCCGACCGAGCCGTAGATCACCAGCGCGCCGCTAAACCGGTCGAGAAAACCGATGTGCACGTCGGCGGCCTTCATCGCCAGATCGCCGGCGATCATCGCCGTTTCTCCCGGCGTCAGCGTCATAATGCCGATCGCGCCGGATTCGGGTACGCCGATCTTTTTCGCCAGCTCCGCTCCCGGGTGGGCAATCAGATGCGCCAGCGTGACCTGTTTGCCTGGTACGAATTCCTGAATAATGCGTTCTTTATCCATGACTGATTGCCCCCCTGAAATCTGTCCTCATGGTGACGGTATTTCAGCGCGGCAAATAACAAATTTCGGCAAGTGGGGTTAAAAGGTGAAGTGGATCACTCAGGAGAGAAAATAATATTGCGGTGGAATTAAAAAGGCAGGCTCAGCGTTTTTTACTCACCGGCCTGCCTGATATTGCGCGCGGAAACGGATCCGCGCGTTAGCGGGGGAAATAGAAAATTACAGCGGTTCGGTTTGCGCTTCAACAACCGCCAGCGCCACCATATTAACGATCCGACGTACGGAGGCGATCGGCGTCAGGATATGCACCGGCTTCGCCACCCCCATCAGCACCGGCCCGACGGTCACCCCTTCCGAACTGGAGACGCGCAGCAGGTTATAGCTGATCCGGGCGGCTTCCATATTCGGCATCACCAGAATATTGGCCGCCCCCTTCAGCGGGCTGTCCGGCATGCGATCGTTGCGGATGCTTTCCACCAGCGCGGCGTCGCCATGCATTTCGCCATCGATCATCAGCTCCGGGGCGCGGGCCTTCACCAGCTCCAGGGTTTTACGCATTTTGCTGGCTGACGGACAGTCGGCAGAGCCAAAGTTGGAGTGCGACAGCAACGCCACCCGCGGTTCAATACCAAAGCGTCGCACGCTTTCCGCCGCCATCAGGGTGATCTCCGCCAGCTCTTCCGGCGACGGATCGTGATTGACATAGGTATCGGCGATAAAGGTGTTGCCGCTCGGCAGCAGCAGCGCATTCATCGCCCCGGCGGTGCTGACGCCGTCGCGATAGCCAAACAGCGGCTGCACCACGCGGTAGTGATCGTGGTACTCGCCAATAGTCCCGCAGATCATCGCATCCGCTTCACCGCGATGAACCATGATGGCGCCAATCACCGTGGTGTTGCTAATCACCGCCCGCTGCGCCTGCTCCTGGGTAATGCCGCGGCGCTTCATCAGCTGGTAGTACTCGCTCCAGTACTCTTTAAACCGCGGGTCGGATTCATTATTGACGATCTCAAAGTCAACGCCGGCCTTGATCTGCAGGCCCAGCTTCTGGATGCGCATTTCAATCACGCTCGGGCGCCCCACCAGAATCGGTTTGGCCAGTCCCAGAGACACCAGCTCCTGGGTGGCGTGCAGCACCCGGGTCTCCTCCCCTTCCGCCAGCACCACGCGCTTCGGCTCTTTGCGCGCCTGAGAGAAGATAGGCTTCATAAACAGGTTGGTTTTATAGACGAACTCGCTCAGCTTCTCGATATAGGCGTCAAAATCAGCGATGGGGCGCGTTGCCACGCCGGAATCCATCGCCGCCTTCGCCACCGCAGGGGCTATCTTGACGATCAGCCGCGGGTCGAATGGTTTCGGAATGATGTAGTCCGGACCAAAGCTTAAATCCTGATCGCCGTAGGCGGAGGCCACCACTTCGCTCTGCTCGGCATGGGCCAGCTCGGCAATTGCATGCACCGCCGCCAGCTTCATCTCTTCGTTGATCGCCGTCGCGCCGACGTCCAGCGCGCCGCGGAAGATGAACGGGAAGCAGAGCACGTTGTTGACCTGGTTAGGGTAGTCGGAGCGGCCGGTACAGATGATGGCGTCATCGCGGACCTGCTTCGCCAGCGGCGGCAGGATTTCCGGCTCCGGGTTGGCCAGGGCGAGGATCAGCGGCGCCCGCGCCATCTTCTTCACCATCTCCTGAGTCAGCACTTTCGGGCCAGAGCAGCCGAGGAAAATGTCGGCGCCGTCGATCACGTCATCGAGGGTGCGTTTGCCGTCGTCTTCCACCGCATAGGCGGCTTTGGTTTCCGCCATGTTCGGCTCACGGTCTTTATAGATAACGCCTTTCGAATCGCAGACCACGATGTTGTGCTTTTGCATCCCCAGCGCCACCAGCAGATTCATACAGGCGATCGCCGCCGCGCCCGCGCCGGAGACCACCATCCGCACGTCGGACAGATTCTTCTCGACGACGCGCAGACCGTTGAGGATCGCCGCGGTGCTGATGATCGCCGTGCCGTGCTGATCGTCATGGAAGACCGGGATATTCATCCGCTCGCGCAGCTGCTGCTCGATGTAGAAACACTCCGGCGCTTTAATATCTTCCAGGTTGATACCGCCGAAGGTCGGCTCGAGGGCGGCGACGACGTTAATGAATTTGTCCGGATCCAGCTCATCGACTTCGATATCAAACACATCGATACCGGCAAATTTCTTAAACAGGACGCCTTTGCCCTCCATTACCGGCTTACCGGCCAGCGCGCCGATGTTGCCGAGCCCCAGCACCGCGGTGCCGTTGGAGACGACCGCCACCAGGTTGCCACGGGCAGTGTATTTGTAGGCGGCCAGCGGATCTTTTTCGATTTCCAGGCAGGGGGCTGCGACGCCCGGCGAGTAGGCCAGCGCCAGATCGCGCTGGGTGGCGAGAGGTTTGGTCGGCGAGACCTGGATTTTTCCGGGAACCGGAAATTCGTGGAAGTCGAGGGCGCTCTGTTTTAACTGCTCATCCATTTTCTATTCCTTTCTTTCACGTATCGTTCGTAGGGGAAAAGCGTGATGACCATCCTGTCGTTCACCTTTCAGTGGCAGACAGTATCCCTCCTGGCGGGGCGATAAACTTTGAACACCGCCAAACTCTGGCCATCGTTATGATTTTGTTGTTATCAATTTATAGCGGTTATGTTACCCGGATTCGCCGCCAATAATAGCCCTGTCTGCTATGCTTTTTGGTTATGTACCTCATCAATGTTTATACCGTATACCGGCAAGCACTCATGTAACACCTTGTTCCAGGAGGACTTATCCATGAATCAGTTAGACAGCATCAAGCAGTTCACCACGGTAGTCGCCGACAGCGGAGACATCGAATCCATCCGCCACTACCATCCGGAAGACGCCACCACCAACCCCTCTCTGCTGCTGAAGGCCGCCGGCCTGGCGTCCTATAGCGGCCTCATCGACGACGCTATCGCCTGGGCCAAAAAACAGGGTGGCGGCCGCGAAGCGCAGGTGGCTCACGCCTGCGATAAGCTGGCGGTCAATTTTGGCGCGGAGATCCTCAAAAGTATTCCCGGACGGGTCTCCACCGAGGTGGACGCCCGGCTCTCCTTCAACCGCGAGAAAAGTATCGAGAAGGCTCGCCACCTGGTGGCGCTGTATCAGGAGATGGGCATTGATAAGTCGCGGATCTTGATCAAGCTGGCATCCACCTGGGAGGGGATCCGCGCCGCGGAGGTGCTGGAGAAAGAGGGGATCCACTGCAACCTGACGTTGCTGTTTTCCTTCGCCCAGGCCCGGGCCTGCGCCGAGGCCGGGGTTTATCTCATCTCCCCGTTCGTTGGGCGTATTTATGACTGGTATCAGGCGCGCAAACCGCTGGAGCCGTACGTGGTGGAGGAAGATCCGGGGGTGAAATCGGTGCGCAATATCTATGACTATTTCAAACAGCATAAATACAACACCATCGTGATGGGCGCCAGCTTCCGCCGCACCGAGCAGATCCTGGCGCTGGTCGGTTGCGACCGGTTGACCATCGCCCCGCCTTTATTAAAAGAGCTGCAGGCCAGCGATACCCCGGTGGTGCGCAAACTGATCCCTGCCAGCCAGATCCTGCCGCGTCCGGTGCCGCTCAGTGAAGCGGAGTTCCGCTGGGAACATAATCAGGATCCGATGGCGGTCGAAAAGCTAGCGGAGGGGATCCGCCTGTTCGCCGTCGATCAGCGCAAACTGGAAGATCTGCTTGCCGCCAAACTGTCACTTTAGTCTCACGGAGAAAAATATGTCCCGAAGAGAGCTTGCCAACGCCATCCGCGCCCTGAGTATGGACGCCGTGCAGAAAGCCAACTCCGGCCATCCCGGTGCGCCGATGGGGATGGCTGATATTGCCGAAGTGTTGTGGAACGATTTTCTCAAGCACAATCCGCAGAACCCTGACTGGGTAGACCGAGACCGTTTCATCTTGTCCAACGGCCACGCGTCGATGCTGCTCTACAGTCTGCTGCACCTGACCGGCTACGATCTGCCGCTGTCTGAACTGAAGCAGTTCCGTCAGCTGCACTCTAAAACGCCCGGCCACCCGGAGCATGGCTATACCCCTGGGGTGGAAACCACCACCGGCCCGCTGGGCCAGGGGCTGGCGAACGCCGTCGGGATGGCCATCGCCGAACGGACGCTGGCGGCGCAGTTTAATCGCCCCGGCCATGAGATCATTGACCATCACACCTGGGTTTTCATGGGCGATGGCTGTTTGATGGAGGGGATCTCCCATGAGGCCTGTTCGCTGGCCGGCACGCTCGGACTGGGCAAGCTGATCGGTTTTTACGATCACAACGGCATCTCCATCGACGGCAAAACCGAAGGCTGGTTTTCCGATGATACGGCGGAACGCTTCCGCGCCTATCACTGGCACGTCATAGGCGATATCGACGGCCACGATCCGCAGGCTATCAAACAGGCGATAACGGAAGCGCAGGCGGTGAAAGATAAACCGTCACTGATTATCTGCCGGACCATCATCGGCTTCGGTTCGCCCAACAAAGCCGGCTCAGAGGAGTCTCACGGGGCGGCGCTGGGCGAAAAAGAGGTAGCGCTGGCCCGCCAGCAGCTTGGCTGGAAATATCCTCCGTTCGAGATCCCGAAAGAGATCTACGCGGGCTGGGATGCGCGTCCGCGCGGGGAAAAAGCGGAGCACGCCTGGAACGAGAAATTCGCCGCCTACCAGCAGCAGTTCCCGGAGCTGGCCGCTGAGCTGACCCGACGTATGAATGGCGCCCTGCCGGAAGACTTTGCCGCGATCGCCCGCGACTACGTGGCGAAACTGCAGGCCGAGCCGGCGAAAATCGCCAGCCGCAAGGCTTCGCAAAACGCGCTGAACGCCTACGGCCCGCACCTCCCGGAACTGCTGGGCGGTTCTGCGGATCTTGCGCCGAGTAACCTGACCATCTGGTCTGGATCGACATCGATTAAAGACGATCCTGCGGGCAATTATATCCACTACGGGGTGCGCGAGTTTGGCATGACCGCGGTGGCCAACGGCATTGCCCTGCACGGGGGCTTTATTCCTTATACCTCGACCTTCCTGATGTTTGTGGAGTACGCCCGCAACGCCGCGCGCATGGCAGCCCTGATGAAGGCCCGGCAGATCATGGTCTATACCCATGACTCGATCGGTCTTGGGGAAGACGGGCCGACGCACCAGGCGGTGGAACAGCTGGCCAGTCTGCGGCTGACGCCCAACTTCAGCACCTGGCGCCCCTGCGACCAGGTGGAGACCGCCGTCGCCTGGCAAGCGGCTATCGCGCGACAGGGCGGGCCGACGGCGCTGATCCTGTCGCGACAAAACCTGGCGCAGATGCCGCGTACCCCGGAACAGGTGCAGGATATCGCCCGGGGTGGCTACGTGCTGAAGGATGCCGGCGGAAAACCCGACCTGATCCTCATCGCCACCGGCTCGGAAGTGGAGATCACCGTCCTGGCCGCGGAAAAACTGTTGGCCAAAGGGGTAAATGTGCGGGTCGTCTCGCTCCCTTCCACTGATGTGTTTGACGCCCAGGATGAGGCCTGGCGCGAATCGGTGCTGCCGTCGGACGTCAGCGCCCGGGTGGCGGTCGAAGCCGGGATAGCGGACTACTGGTATAAATATGTCGGCTTAAAAGGCAAGATCGTCGGCATGACCGGCTATGGCGAATCCGCCCCGGCAGAGCAGTTGTTCCCGTTCTTTGGCTTTACGGTCGACCATATCGTCGCCACCGCCGAACAGGTGCTTAACGGGTGATCCACAGCGTGGGCCAGGCATCTGGCCCCTGCCAGTTGTCGCACGTCGGCTGCTGCGCGTAGCGGGAGAGGCTGAACCGCTGGCCGTCAAAACGCCAGCGGGTTTGGATCCCGCAATCGCCGGCCCCGCGGCCTTTATCCAGGGTCACCAGCTCATGGCGGCGGTCATCATAGCTGGCGTTGATCAGCTCAATCTCACGCGGCGCCTCGCCCGGCGGCTGGAATGGCAACGTTAGCCGCACCTGACGGGCGACATAGGGGCGCTGGCGGGAGACCAGCCAGGCCAGCCAGACGGTGTTGTAGGCGCCGGATTCGCAGCTGGTCATCAGCAGCACTTTGTCATCCGTCAGCGCAGTAACGCGAATTTCACGGCGGAAGGGATCGAGGGAGCAGTGGCTGTTGGTCATCCGCTCATTACCGTAGTCCATCAGATCGTTGAGCTCCTCACGCCCCAGCGGCGACTGCGCCGTTTCCGCGCTCGCCACCGCGCGCAGCGCCGGCGCCGGCGGTACGCTGAGCGGCGGCTCTTCCCCTTTGCCGACCCAGGCCGTTTCGCTACCTACCCGCTTTTGCCGATCGTCGATAAAAAACAGAGCCGCTTTCAACCCCTGCAGGGAGATGGTCTGCAGGCCATTGGCCAGCGAGAGCGCTTTACCCTCCTGAACCTGCTGGAGAAACGCATCGATCGTCACGCTGTCGGCGGTTTTAATGAGCTTATCTTCAATGTGCCAGCGCTTGTCGGTCAGGGACAGCGGTTTACCATCCAGCAGCAGGCGCGGCGCTATCGGCGCGAGCGTCGCCACTGGATTGCCGGTGCCGCCCAGCTCGATACGCAGACTGGCGTCAGTGACTGCCCCAGCGCTGCGGCTGAGGGTCATCACCAGGCCATGATGCAGCCCCACGTTACGGGTGACGCAGAAATTTTGGTTGTTACAGGTGACCAGCCAGTCGTTGAAGCGCTGCTGCGTCGGTGCCGACCATGCCTGCGAGCAAGGCAGCACCGCCAGAAAAAGGAAAAAGATGACGCGAAAAAGCATGAACCGCCCGACCCCAGATAAACCCGACCACGGCGCCTATCCTGGACAACGGCAGCGGGTTACTCAATCGGATTTGTCAGAGTTCCCCGACATCAGGCCGGAGGTTTGCAGATATTGCAGCAGAATGACCGCCTTACCGTCGCGGATCTCCCCGTCAGCGACCATCTGCAGCGCCTGGCTAAAAGGCAGCTCCAGCACCTCGATGGCTTCATCATCCACCCCGCCGCCGCTGGTGGTTCGCTGCGCGTCGCTGTACTCGGCGATAAAGAAATGCACTACCTCGGTGACGCCCCCTGGCGACATAAACAGCTCAAACAGCTTTCTCACCTCGCCCACTTCGTAGCCGGTCTCTTCCACCGCCTCTTTACGAATGCAGGCTTCCGGCTCGTCGTTGTCCAGCAGCCCGGCGCAGGTTTCAATCAGCATGCCGTCATGATTGCCATTGACCCAGGTGGCGACACGGAACTGACGCACCAGGACCACCGTCTGCTTATGGCGGTTATACAGCAGCACGGTGGCGCCATTGCCGCGATCGTAGACCTCGCGCTTGTGGCGCACGACGCTGCCGTCCGCCCGCGTCAGCTCATAGGTCATGTTGCGTAGTACGAACCAGTTCTCAGAGAGGATTTTATCTTTAATGACGTGAATATTGAGTGACATACCGACCCCACAGCGTAAAAGGACGCCCTCATACTACGCTGCGGAGCCGGGTTTGTCGTCAGTGAAGCGGCGTCGTTTTCCGCGCCGGATAGTCCAGGATCCCCTGCGCCGCGTGACGGCCTTCCGCCATCGCCGTCACTACAAGGTCTGCGCCGCGCACGGCATCGCCGCCGGCAAAGATCTTCTCCTGACTGGTCTGATAACGGTAACGGCTCTCCACTCCGGCTTTAATACGCCCCTGACTGTCCAGCACCACCCCCGCCGCTTCCAGCCAGGGCATGCGGTGCGGGTGGAAGCCAAAGGCCATGATCACCGCATCTGCCGGCATAACAAACTCGCTGCCGGGGATCGGCGTCGGGCGGCGTCTTCCCCCGGCGTCCGGAGCGCCCAGCTCGGTGCGCAAAAAGCGTACCCCGTTAACTCGCCCTTTCTCGTCCAGCTCAAGCGTCACCGGCTGGACGTTAAACTCAAAGAGCGCCCCCTCTTCGCGGGCGTTTTTGACCTCTTTTTTCGAGCCCGGCATGTTGGCTTCATCTCGCCGATAGGCGCAGGTCACCTGGCGGGCACCGTGGCGCAGCGCGGTGCGCACGCAGTCCATCGCCGTATCGCCGCCGCCCAGCACCACCACGTTCAGCCCGGCGGTGTTGACATAAGGCTCTTGCGCCGATGCCGCCAGCCCCATCACCTGTTTGGTGTTGGCGATGAGGAACGGCAGCGCATCGTAGACCCCGGGGGCCTCTTCGTTCGGCAGCCCCGCCTTCATGGAGCGATAGGTTCCGGCGCCGACGAACACCGCGTCATAATCGGCCAGCAGTGTCGCCATGGAGATATCTTTCCCCACCTCGCAATTGAGCTCAAAGCGGATACCCATCTCGCTGAAGATCGCCCGCCGCCGGGCCAATAGCGATTTATCCAGCTTGAACGCCGGAATGCCGAAGGTCAGCAGACCGCCAATCTCCGGATGACGGTCGAAGACCACCGGCTGGACGCCGTGGCGCACCAGCATATCGGCGCAGGCCAGCCCGGCAGGCCCGGCGCCGATAATCGCCACCCGCTTGCCGCTCGGCTTAACCTGCGAAAGGTCCGGACGCCAGCCGCTGGCCAGCGCCTGGTCGGAAATATAGCGCTCAATATTGCCGATGGTGACTGCCCCGCTTTCATCGCGCAGGGTGCAGGCGCCTTCACACAGCCGGTCCTGGGGACAGACGCGGCCGGTGATCTCCGGCAGGCAGTTGGTCTGATGGGAAAGCGCGACCGCGGCGGCGATATTCCCCGCTTTAACCAGCTCGATCCACTGCGGGATATGGTTATGCAGCGGGCAGGTCCATTCGCAAATACTGTGCTCCCCACACGTGAGACAGCGGGCGGCCTGCTGCTGCGCCTGCTGCGGGGTGAACGGCTGATAGATCTCCTCAAAGTGGCTCTTACGCACCTCCGCCGCCAGCTTATCCGGCTCCCCGCGCGGGGGCGTCATCGCCATTTGCCTGACCTTCGCGCCAGCATTGGGCTGGCTGCAGAGCGACGTAGCGCGCTGCCACGGCTGCACCTCCTGGCATGCCGAGCGCAGTCGCCGCTGCTTCGCCAGGGTGATCAACGTCTCATCGTCGGCGAGGGTCAGCGCCTGCGCGGGACAGTTTTCCACACAGGCTGGCCCCGCCTCGCGGCCCTGGCATAGATCGCACTTGTGCGCGCTGGCTTTCACCAGGCCTGCGGCCTGGGGCGTCACCACCACCTGCATCACCCCGAACGGGCAGGCCACCATGCAGGATTTACAGCCAATGCATTTCTCCTGACGGACCTGAACGCTGTCGCCGGACTGGGCGATGGCGTCGTTGGGACAACAGCGGACGCAGGGGGCGTCCTCGCAGTGGCGGCAGGTGATGGCGTTACGCTGGCCCTCCGCTTTGATCACGGTGATACGTGGCAAAAAGCGCTGCGGGGTCAGCACGTGTTGCTCCTCGTTATGCGCCATCACGCAGGCCACTTCGCAGGCCTGGCAGCCGATGCACTTTCGGCTATCGCTCAAAATAAAGTGGTTCATGGCTTCCTTTTGTCTTCTTGGTGAATAACCCCTCAATGCGCATGCCTATTTATTACCCGACAAGATGACGCCGGAACAATGTCCAATTGCCCAGGATAAACTTTTTCTGGAGAGAATCCGTTTTGGATCAATTTTTTTGACTTAAATGAAATGAGGTTTCACACCGGCAAGGGATAATGCGCCGGTCTGCGGTGACGAAGCAGACTCGCTACCTGCTGGCAGGAAAGCTCGAGGTTTCTTTACGATACGGCAAAAGCAACATGATAAATTACACTATCTCCTTAATTTCTCCACGATTGCCGGAGAGGCTGGCGCTAAAGTGGCACAGGCTGTGCAATAACAAGAAAATGTGCATATGAGGTTTTTATTCTGATGGCGAATTTCTTTATCGATCGCCCCATTTTTGCATGGGTGCTGGCAATCCTGTTATGCCTGACGGGCACCCTTGCCATTTTGTCGCTGCCGGTTGAACAGTATCCCGACCTCGCCCCGCCGAATGTGCGGATCACCGCCAACTATCCCGGCGCCTCCGCGCAAACCCTGGAGAATACCGTCACTCAGGTTATCGAACAGAATATGACCGGCCTCGATAACCTGATGTATATGTCCTCCCAGAGCAGCGCCACCGGCCAGGCGACGATCACCCTCAGCTTTACCGCCGGTACCGACCCGGATGAAGCCGTGCAGCAGGTTCAGAACCAGCTACAGTCGGCGATGCGTAAGCTGCCGCAGGCGGTGCAAAACCAGGGGGTGACGGTGCGCAAGACCGGTGATACCAATATCCTGACGCTTGCCTTCGTCTCCACTGACGGCAGTATGGATAAACAAGATATCGCCGACTACGTCGCCAGTAACATCCAGGACCCGCTCAGCCGCGTCAACGGCGTGGGGGATATCGACGCCTACGGTTCGCAATACTCAATGCGCATCTGGCTCGACCCGGCGAAGCTCAACAGCTACCAGATGACCACCAAGGATGTTACCGACGCCATCAGTTCGCAGAACGCCCAGATTGCCGTCGGCCAGCTTGGCGGGACGCCTTCGGTCGATAAGCAAGCGCTGAACGCCACCATCAACTCGCAATCTCTGCTGCAAACCCCGGAGCAGTTCCGCAATATCACTCTGCGCGTCAATCAGGATGGTTCAGAGGTGACGCTGGGCGATGTCGCCACCGTCGAGATGGGGGCGGAGAAGTACGACTATCTTAGCCGCTACAACCGCCAGCCGGCCTCAGGCCTCGGGATCAAGCTGGCTTCCGGCGCCAACGAAATGGCCACCGCGGAGCGCGTGATCAATCGCCTCAATGAGCTGGCGCAGTTTTTCCCCCACGGTCTGGAATATAAGGTCGCCTACGAGACCACCTCCTTCGTGAAGGCTTCCATCACCGACGTGGTGAAAACCCTGCTGGAGGCGATCCTGCTGGTCTTCCTCGTAATGTATCTGTTCCTGCAGAACTTCCGCGCCACCCTGATCCCGACCATCGCCGTGCCGGTGGTGCTGATGGGCACTTTCGCGGTGCTGTATGCCTGTGGCTACAGCATCAACACCCTGACGATGTTCGCGATGGTGTTGGCGATCGGCCTGCTGGTGGATGACGCCATCGTGGTGGTGGAGAACGTCGAGCGCATCATGAGCGAGGAGGGCCTGTCGCCACGCGAGGCGACCCGCAAATCGATGGGACAAATTCAGGGCGCGCTGGTGGGGATCGCGATGGTGCTGTCGGCGGTATTTGTGCCGATGGCCTTCTTCGGCGGCACCACCGGCGCCATCTATCGCCAGTTCTCAATCACTATCGTCGCGGCGATGGTCCTCTCGGTGCTGGTGGCCATGATCCTCACCCCTGCCCTTTGCGCCACGCTGCTTAAGCCGGTTAAGCCAGGTGAATCCCATGAAAGAACAGGCTTCTTCGGCTGGTTCAACCGCACCTTCAACCGCAGCGCCAGCCGCTACGAAACCTTCGTCGGTAAAATACTGCACCGCTCGCTGCGCTGGATGCTGATCTACGTCGTCCTGCTCGGCGGGATGGTGTTCCTGTTTCTGCATTTGCCGACCTCGTTCCTGCCGCTGGAGGATCGCGGGATGTTCACCACCTCGGTCCAGTTGCCGAGCGGCAGCACCCAGCAGCAGACGCTGAAGGTGGTGCAGAAGGCGGAAGATTACTTCCTCAATAACGAGAAGCAGAACGTCGAGTCGGTGTTCGCTACCGTTGGCTCCGGCCCCGGCGGCAATGGGCAGAACGTGGCCCGCATGTTCGTTCGTCTCAAAGACTGGGACCAGCGCGACCCGCAAACCGGCACCTCCTTTGCCATTATTGAACGCGCCACCAAAGCGTTTAATCAGATTAACGAAGCGCGGGTTATCGCCAGCAGCCCGCCGGCGATCAGCGGCCTCGGCAGTTCGGCAGGCTTCGATATGGAGCTGGAGGATCATGCCGGGAAGGGGCACGATGCGCTGATGGCGGCGCGCGATACGCTGCTTGAGCTGGCCGGGAAAAATCCGCTGTTGACCCGCGTCCGGCATAACGGGCTCGATGACAGTCCGCAGCTGCAGGTCGATATCGATCAGCGTAAAGCGCAGGCGCTTGGCGTCTCCATTGACGACATCAACGATACGCTGCAAACCGCGTGGGGGTCGAGCTACGTCAACGACTTTATGGATCGCGGCCGGGTAAAGAAAGTCTACGTCCAGGCGGCGGCGAAATACCGGATGCTGCCTGACGATATCAATCTTTGGTACGTGCGCAACAGCAGCGGCACGATGGTGCCATTCTCGGCCTTCGCCACCTCGCGCTGGGAGACCGGCTCGCCGCGGCTGGAACGCTACAATGGCTACTCAGCGGTCGAGATCGTCGGTGAGGCGGCGCCGGGTATCAGTACCGGTACCGCGATGGACATGATGGAGAAGCTGGCCGCGCAGTTACCCACCGGCTTTGGCCTCGAATGGACCGCCATGTCCTACCAGGAACGCCTCTCTGGCGCTCAGGCGCCGGCCCTGTACGCGATTTCTCTGCTGGTGGTGTTCCTGTGCCTGGCGGCGCTGTACGAGAGCTGGTCGGTGCCGTTCTCGGTGATGCTGGTGGTGCCGCTGGGGGTGATTGGCGCCCTGCTGGCGACCTGGATGCGCGGGCTGGAGAATGACGTGTACTTCCAGGTGGGTCTGTTGACGGTGATCGGCCTGTCGGCGAAAAACGCCATTCTGATCGTCGAGTTCGCCAATGAGCTCAACGAGAAGGGCCAGGATCTGCTCAGCGCCACGCTGTCGGCTTGCCGTCAGCGCCTGCGCCCCATCCTGATGACCTCGCTGGCGTTCATCTTCGGCGTGCTGCCGATGGCGACCAGCACCGGCGCCGGTTCCGGCAGCCAGCATGCGGTCGGCACCGGAGTGATGGGCGGGATGATCTCCGCCACCGTGCTGGCGATCTTTTTCGTGCCGCTGTTCTTTGTGCTGGTGCGTCGCCGTTTTCCGCTAAAGGAGCGTCCGCAATAAACCGACGAGCTTCGGCGGCGAGGCGTAATAACAGAAAAGGCGACCACGGTGGTCGCCTTCTTTATGTGTTCAGAACCCTAGCGCGCTTATTTACTTCGCGTTATTCCCCTGCTCACATTGCGGAAATTTATTTACGAAGCATGCCTTCAATAAAGTCTTTCCAGTTCCCCAGTTCATGTTCAATCATAATAGCCTCTCTTATTATTATGGTCGATTCTATATAACTTCATTACCGATGGGAAGTTGTGCTCCCCTATTGCTCTGATTGTCTTATGGACCGCTGACAGAGATAAAACCTCTGGTTGTCGCTACTATGCCGCTTCGTATGTAAACATAATGTGACGTAGAGCAACCTCAGACAACATTTTTGCAATAATGTTAAAGCCCTCACATCATGCCCACAGGTGGCCAACATTTAACCACCCGATATATCGAATGAGATCCCCGGTAAAAAGTTATATTTATTCATCTGAATCACGTATTATTTCAGTAAGACTTATATATTCGGAAATATCTGAGTTAACCGCTTAATTGAATGTAAAAGGTTTATCTATGCTCAACATGTACGGAATTAAAAACTGCGATACCATTAAAAAAGCCCGCCGCTGGCTGGAAGCGCATCAGATTGAGTATCGCTTCCATGATTACCGCGCCGATGGCCTTGAGCGCGCGCAACTGGATACCTTTATTGCCGAGCTGGGCTGGCAGGCGCTGCTGAACACCCGTGGCACCACCTGGCGCAAACTCGACGAGTCGCTGCGCAATAGCATCGATAATGCCGACGCCGCAGCCGCATTGATGCTGGAAATGCCGGCAATTATCAAACGCCCATTGCTCTGCGCGCCCGGTCGTCCTATGCTGCTGGGTTTTAGTGAAGCAAGTTATCAGCAGTTTAACGAGGTATAGTCTATGTCTTGCCCGGTCATTGAGCTGGCTCAGCAGCTTATTCGCCGCCCTTCCCTTAGCCCCGATGATGCGGGATGCCAGGCGTTAATGATTGAACGCCTGCGTGCGATCGGCTTTACCGTTGAACCGATGGATTTCGGCGATACGCAGAATTTCTGGGCCTGGCGCGGCCACGGCGAGACGCTGGCCTTCGCCGGCCACACCGACGTAGTCCCGGCAGGCGACGCCGACCGCTGGATCAATCCCCCGTTCGAACCGACCATCCGCGACGGGATGCTGTTTGGCCGCGGAGCGGCGGATATGAAAGGCTCGCTGGCGGCGATGGTGGTTGCCGCAGAGCGTTTTGTCGCGCAGTACCCGAACCACAGGGGCCGACTGGCGTTTTTGATCACCTCTGATGAAGAGGCCAGCGCCAAAAACGGCACCGTCAAAGTGGTGGAGACGCTGATGGCGCGTAACGAGCGTCTGGACTATTGTCTGGTCGGCGAACCTTCCAGTACCGAAGTGGTCGGCGATGTGGTGAAAAACGGCCGCCGCGGCTCGCTGACCTGCAACCTGACTATTCACGGCGTGCAGGGCCATGTCGCCTATCCGCACCTTGCCGATAACCCTGTCCACCGCGCGGCGCCGATGCTGGCGGAACTGGTCAATATCGAGTGGGATAAAGGCAATGAGTTCTTCCCGCCGACCAGCATGCAGATCGCCAACGTGCAGTCCGGCACCGGCAGCAATAACGTGATCCCCGGCGATATGTTCGTCCAGTTCAACTTCCGCTTCAGTACGGAGCTGACGGACGAGATGATCAAATCCCGGGTGATCGCCCTGCTGGAAAAATACCAGCTGCGTTACAGCGTGGAGTGGTGGCTCTCCGGCCAGCCGTTCCTCACCGAACGGGGCAAGCTGGTGGATGCGGTCGTCAATGCGATTGAGCACTATAATGAGATCAAACCGCAGCTGTTAACCAACGGCGGCACCTCAGACGGACGGTTTATCGCGCGCATGGGGGCGCAGGTGGTTGAGCTGGGCCCCGTAAACGCAACGATTCACAAAATTAATGAATGTGTGAACGCCGCCGACCTGCAGCTGCTGGCGCGGATGTATCAACGCGTCATGGAACAGCTGGTCGCCTGACGAATTGACGTAAAGAGGAAGCGCGCATGGAATGGCTTATTAAACACTGGTGGATTCTGGTGCTGGTCTTTTTGGTGGGGGTAATTATCAACGTGATTAAAGATCTAAATCGCGTTGACCACAAAAAATTCCTCAACAACAAACCCGATCTGCCGCCGCACCGTGATTTTAACGATAAATGGGACGACGACGACGACTGGCCGAAGCACGACCAGTCGAAGAAACCGTAAGTTTGCCTTTATCGCGGTACCGCCCGCCTGTAACCCCGCTCTCCGGGGTTACAGCATTTCGATGATATCATCCCCTTTTGGCGTACTGCCGCTCAGTGCCTCATCAAAATAGTGCTTTGGCACGGTATAACGCAGACGCTCGATCGCCAACTGCATACTGCGATCGTCAATGGCATGCCCGAGATCGTCGACAATATCTAAGGTCACGTCGCCGCCCGCCTGCTGTAACGCCTCCTCGGCCGACACCGCCCACGCCAGGTCGATAACCCGATCTTCACCACCGTGGATCAGGTGAATGGTAGTGGCCGTCGTTGCCGTCTCCGGCAGCGTCGCATAGCGGCCATTAAAGGCGATGACCCGCGAAGCCAGATCCGGCGCCGCTTTGATACTCTCCAGCGACATAATCGCCCCCTGAGAGAAACCGATCAGCGCGGTGGCCAGTGGACTGACGCCGCTCTTTTCCTGCCAGTAGCGTACAATTTCAATAAAGGTCGGCATAATGGCGTCGATGCGCTGCTGACGATTCTCTTCCGTCACCCCCTGCAGCGAAAACCACTGCCGACCGTTGGGACCGCAAGGTTCCACCCCGCCGATACTGACGATCAGCGCATCGGGAAACTGCGGCGCGAACCAGCTGCCGATTTGCCCCATGGAGACCGGGTTATCCCCTACGCCATGAAACAGCAGCAACAGCTGTTGCGCAGGCGTCGCAGGACTTTGAACAATAAAATGATCGTGTTTCATGGCTGTCTCCTTAGTGTTTGCGGGCAGTGTACGCCGCTCGCCAGATATGACCATGCCATTTAACTGAATGAGTTAGTTAAAAAAATTGCAGATGCGCCACCTGCTGACGCAGCGCCTCAGCGCGCGCTGCATCAAGGGAGCGCAAGGCGTCAGCGGCCTCCCGACGCCATCTCGCCTGCAAGGCTTTTCGCCCCGTCAGCTGCAGCACGGCGCAGAGTGCGGCCTCTTCTTTGCCCTGCAGTCGTCCCCGCAGGGCCGGCAACGGCATGTCGGCCTGCATCAGTAGGCGGTTGAGGCAGCCCAGCGCCGCGGCCAGCGGGCGGTGGGCGAAGGCAAAGCTCGCCGCTTCCAGCCAGTCCTCATCACTAAGCATAGCGTCTGCGACGGCCGGCAGCGGCGCGGATTCCTCTCGCCACGGGCGAAGCCAGTATTCATCGCGCTGCAGCCGCTGCGCCTCCCGCTGCGCCAGCTGGCGCCCTGCCGCGGTCAACGGATAGAGGGCCATCGCCGTATAGCAGCCGCTGCTGGCCTCGCGATGGGTACCCAGCCGTACGAGGGTAAACCCGCAGCGTTGCCAGAAGCGCCACAGCTCAGCGGTATAGCCGAAGCTGACGGAGAGATAGTCATAGCCAGCGGCATCGGCGGCGATATCGGCGATCATCTTCCGCCCAAGGCCTTCCCGCTGGCGGGTGGGATGGACAGCGATCCGACTGACCCGCAGCCCGCGCAGCGTCGCCGCCAGGGGACTGCCGCCGTGCGCCGCCAGCGACTGGGCGACCAGATTCCCGCGCGGCCGGCGAAAACCCGCCCATACCGCCCGGCTCAGTTCGCGAGAAAGTCCCCCCTCGGCCACCAGCCACAGGGCGCCCGCTACCGCGCCGCCGGCGCGAGCGCAGCGGAAAGCCTGGCCCGGAGCATCCATCATGCGCCGCAGATCGAGCGGGGAAGTTCGGTAATGCGCCCCGGACAATAGCTGGTACATCGCCTCCGGTAGCGCTGGCTGCGTTTGCCAGCAGGACTGATTGACCGCCTCCAGGGCTATCTCCCCCATCGGCGCGTCGCGAAATGCCTCATCGTTAAAGATAAGCAACTGACTGATGGCTGACTCCAGCGGACAGCCCGCCGCCCAGCGGATCGGGGCGCTCAGGGTGAACGATTGCAGATGGGGCAGACTGGCGCAAAATTTCAGCAGGAATCCGCGACCGGTGCCCTCGTACCCTTGCACCGTCGTGGTGAGTAGCGTGCGGGGAAAACGGCTCACCAGCTGCCGGAGAAGCGGAGCCGGGATAGCCGCGGCCTCATCGACTATCAGCCACGCCGCCTTTTCTTTCGACGCCAGCAGCGCATCGGGCGCCATAAAGCGCAACGTCTCCCCGGCAAAGCTGGCCAGCACCACGACAGCGCTACGCGTTGGGGCGGTGACGATGGCCTCGCCCCCAAGCTGGCGCAGAAGCATGCCCGCCAGCGCGGACTTCCCCCGTCCACGCTCCGCCGTCACCGCCGCGATACCGGGCGGCAGGCGTATCAGTTGCTCAAGGATTGCCGCCTGCTCGGCCTGCGGGCGGCCATCGGCGGGATGCCAGTCGGGACGCGGGGCGGCCAGCGGGAAACGTGGCCGGTCCGACTGCCGCCAGAGCAACACCTCCGGATCGGCGATAAACTGCCGACAGCAGCGGTGAACAAAGTTAGGGGTAACGATAGGGTCAGGCGTATCGCTCCAGCGCAGAGAGTCCTCATCCGCCCGGGTCGGCCAGTCGGCGAAGGGGGGCGTCAGCAGCACCAGCCAGCTTCCCGCCCGCAGCGTGCCGCTCAGGGCCGCCATGGCGGCCACATCAAACCCGCGCCGGGCATCGAAAAAGGCGTGCATCACTTCCCGCCCCAGCAGCGTTTTCAGCGCGCAGGGCGCCACGCAGGGCGCAGAAACCGGCTCGGGGCCAACCCACAGGCCATCGCCGCCGAGCCTCTCCCGTAGCGCCTGCGCCTGCTGCAGCGTCCAGCTCTCATCGCCGCTGAGCACCAGCAGGCGACGGATCCCCTCCCGCGCCATTTGCGCGGTGAGGTTAAGCAGCGCGTCCATCATGGGGGACGATTACAGCGCGCTGCCGAAGGTATTGCACTGCGCCGGATCGCCGCTATCGAAACCGCGTTTGAACCAGGTGTAGCGCTGTTTCGAGGTGCCGTGGGTAAAACTGTCCGGCACCACGCGTCCCTGGCTCTGCTGCTGTAGACGATCGTCGCCGATGGCCTCGGCGGCGTTCAGCGCCTCCTGCAGATCGCCAGTTTCCAGAATATCCTGCTGCTGCATATTATGACCCCAGACGCCGGCGAAGCAGTCTGCCTGCAGCTCCATCTTAACCGACAGGCGGTTGGCTTCGGCCTGCGTGGCATGCTGCTGTTGCTGGCGGACCTTCGGCTCAATGCCCAGCAGTTTTTGTACGTGATGACCCACTTCATGAGCAATGACGTACCCCTGGGCAAAGTCGCCGTCGGCGCCCAGTTTATTTTTCATCTCATCGTAGAATGACAGGTCGATATAGACCGTACTGTCGGCAGGACAATAGAAGGGGCCCATCACCGACTGACCGGTGCCGCAGCCGGTACGGGTCGCGCCGCGATAGAGCACCAGCTTTGGCTGCGGGTACTGGCGGCCCATCTTTTCAAAGATCGGCCCCCAGGTATCTTCGGTAGTAGCCAGAATGACGGAAGTAAACTTCGCCGCTTCATCGTCTTTCGGACTGATGGAGCGCTGCGTGGAGGTCTGCTGCTGCGGCATCGGTTCGCCGGTCAACATGCCGGTCAAATCCACGCCGTAGTAGCCCGCCACCAGCACAATAATCAGCAGTACAATGCCGCCCTTCCCGCTCGGCAGACGGAAGCCGCCGCCCCCGCCGCCGCCAAACGGCGAGCCTGATTGTCCACGTCGATCTTCAACATTGTCGCTTTCGCGACGCCCTTGCCAGCGCATAAGCACCTCATTCCCTGTTATGTATCAATAGCAGAGATCGTAGGCGGTTCAGCGCAGGATTACCACAGGAAACAGCAAGAGACGCCAGAAGATGAGGCCATCTTCTGGCGGCGGGCGGGTTAGTCGAGCTTAACGCCCAGGCGGTGAGCCACTTCTTCGTAGGCTTCGATCAGGCCGCCAAGGCTCTGGCGGAAGCGGTCTTTGTCCATTTTATCGAGGGTGTTTTTATCCCACAGGCGGCTGCCGTCCGGCGAAAACTCGTCGCCCAGCACCACTTCGCCTTTGAACAGACCAAACTCCAGCTTAAAGTCCACCAGAATCAGACCGGCGTCATCGAACAGTTTTTTCAGCACGTCGTTGGCTTTGTAGGTCAGCTCGCGCATCCGCGCCAGATTCTCTTTACTCACCCAGCCGAAGGTTTCGCAGTAGGAGTCGTTGACCATCGGATCGTGCATAGCATCGTTTTTCAGGAACAGGTCGAACAGCGGCGGATTCAGCTCGATACCTTCTTCAATGCCTAAACGTTTTACCAGCGAGCCTGCCGCACGGTTACGCACCACGCACTCTACCGGCACCATATCCAGTTTTTTCACCAGACATTCGGTATCGGAGAGCAGCGCTTCCATCTGGGTAGGGATGCCCGCTTCTGCCAGTTTACTCATAATGAAATGGTTGAATTTGTTGTTCACCATGCCTTTACGATCGAACTGCTCGATGCGCGCGCCATCACCTGCTGACGTATCGTTACGGAATTCCAGTACCAGCAGGTCCGGATTATCGGTGCTGTATACTGTCTTCGCCTTACCACGATACAACTCAGCTTGCTTTTTCATCTTTCACTACTCCAGTGATATTGAGCCTAAAAATACGTTTCCACCTATACACAAAATCATTCAAAGTGCATCGAGGCGGCAACTGAGCGAATCCCCAGGAGCTTACAAAAGTAAGTGACTGGGGTGAACGAAGGCGGCCAACAAAGAGGCAATTTGAAGGATGATGTGTATACGCACACGTTTGCGTCACTATATATTAAAAGGGCCGGATTGCTCCAGCCCTTTTGATTACTTGTTAAATGCGGCCTGGAATACGGCTACCAGGGCGTCATTTTGCGACTGCGTCAGGGTGTGGCCTTTCGGGTCGATAAACTGCAGGCTACTGCGGTTATCGAGGTCGCCGACCTGCAGTTTGTAGTCGCCGGAGACCAGCTGCGGGTCACGTGCGCCCAGTTCCTGCCAGCTGCTGTCAGACAGCGGCTTATAGGTCAGCGCCATGCTGCCCTGAGAGCGCGTGCTGTCGGTCACTTTCATCCCCACTTTCTCGAGGGCGCCCGGCAGACGCTGCCACACCAGGTTAAACGGCGCGCGAACAACGAGCATCGGCAGGCCGGTATCGTCGGCGGCGCTCTGCACGTCGAAGGTGGCCCCCGCGCTGCGCTGGGCGGCGTTCTGGGCGCTGGTGGCATTCATGTCAAGGCCTTCCGAAATGACGTTCAGCATAGCGGTGCTGTAGCGCTGCAGAGATGCCGGATCGGCAACCGGTTTACCCGCCTGCTCCAGATTCACCAGCTTAACGACCACCGCTTGCTGATAACCCTGCGGTTTGACGGAGATTTGATAACGACCGCGATACTGCTGATCTTCATCAAGACGGTTCCACTCAACCCAGTCGGTGTTCAGCGTCTGGCTCGCATCATCGCGCTTGGCGATAACGTAGTTCTTCGACTGAAGAATACTGGTGACCTGTGCCCACAGCGAACCGCTGCGGCCGTTCTCGACCATCAGCGTCGCGGTATCGCCGTTAAACTGGGTCCGCGCACCGCTCACCAGCGCCAGCGGCTGCGCCGGCGGACGAATGTCCAGCGCTTTACCGACCGCGCCGGTGCTGTTAGCCACCGGAATATTGTAATCACCCACCTGAATCGGCAGGATCATCCCCGCCGGCGCGTGAAGTTCGCTCAACGGTGATGCCTGTAAATAGGCCTCATCACCGCTCACCTGACGCTTATAGCGCGAGTCAGAACTACAGGCCGCGAGGAGTAGAACCAGCGAAACACCCGCAACCTTCGCCAGGCGCGACTTCTGTACTGAGTAAGCCATCAAATCTCCCTAAACTTTACAGCAAACCGGCATGCTTCAGCGCGGCAGTGACGGCTTCACGACCATGATCGGTGATAGGCGTCATCGGCAAGCGCAGCGTATCGGTCGCCACAAGACCCAACGCCTTGCATCCCCATTTCACCGGGATAGGATTGGGTTCGACAAATAATTTTGTATGCAGTGGCATCAGACGCTGGTTAATCGCACGAGCTTCGGCAAATTGACCCGCCAGCGCCAGACGGCACATGTCGGCCATTTCGCGCGCCGCCACGTTGGCCGTGACAGAAATCACGCCTACGCCGCCGAGCTGCATGAAGTCCATACCGGTCGCATCGTCACCGCTCAGCAGAATAAAGTCGTCTGAAACCAGCTCTTTGATCTGGTGAACGCGACTTAAGTTCCCTGTTGCTTCCTTAATACCGACAATATTTTTAATTTCCGCCAGACGGCCAACGGTTTCCGGCAGCATATCGCAACCGGTACGGGACGGCACATTATACAGAATTTGCGGCAGGTCAGTATGTTCGGCGATAGCTTTAAAGTGCTGGAACAGGCCTTCCTGGGTCGGACGGTTATAATAAGGAGTGACCGTCAGGCAGCCAACAACACCGCTATCGTTAAAACGTTTGGTCAGGCTAATCGCCTCTGCGGTTGCATTGGCTCCCGTTCCAGCGATAACCGGAATACGCCCGTCGGCCAGCTCCAGCGTCATCATCACCACGTCGCCATGCTCTTCATGGCTCAGCGTTGCGGATTCACCGGTAGTCCCTACCGAAACGATCGCCGAGGTTCCGTTGGCGACATGGTAATCAATCAGTTTTTTCAGGCTTGTCCGGCAGACATTACCGTTTTCATCCATCGGCGTGACAAGCGCTACAATACTTCCCGTGAACATGGGCCATCCTCAGAGCAGAAGTGCGACAAGATTCTCAATGTTACGTTTGGAGCTGTAATAAAAGCAAGAGACCCGACGCCATCAGGGATGTTGTATGGCGGTTTTTTTTATGCTTTCCTAATGTTACCTCACCTTTTTAAAGGAAGAACAGGTTTGACAGCCTCATTACAACACTATCTGGTTATTACCGCCCTGGGGGCTGACCGTCCCGGCATCGTGAATACGATCACTCGCCACGTCAGCAGCTGCGGTTGTAATATCGAAGACAGCCGGCTGGCCATGCTCGGTGATGAGTTTACGTTTATCATGCTGCTTTCCGGGTCGTGGAATGCGATTAACCTGATCGAATCAACTCTGCCGCTGAAAGGCGCGGAGCTGGAGCTGTTGATCGTGATGAAACGCACCACTGCGCGCCCGCCGCAGGCCATGCCAAACACCGTTTGGGTCCAGGTTGAGGTGCCGGACTCACCGCATATCATCGAGCGCTTTACTGCCCTGTGCGATACATGGAATATGAATATTGCGGAGCTGGTGTCCCGCACGCAGCCGGGAGACGGCGATTCCGCGCAGCTTTTTATCCAGATAACTGCCCACAGTCCTGCGACGCAAAATGCAGCAAATATCGAACAAGCGTTCAAAGCCCTATGTACAGAACTGAACGCACAAGGCAGTATTAACATCGTTAATTATTCACAGCATGATGAACAGGATGGAGTTTAACCCATGACCCCACTGAAAGCCGGTGATATCGCACCGAAATTTAGCTTACCGGACCAGGATGGCGAGGAAGTAAATTTAACCGACTTCCAGGGACAACGTGTCCTGGTTTATTTTTACCCGAAAGCCATGACCCCGGGCTGCACCGTACAGGCGTGCGGCTTGCGCGATAATATGGACGACCTGAAAAAAGCCGGCGTTGAAGTGCTGGGCATCAGCACCGATAAACCGGAAAAACTCTCCCGTTTCGCCGAAAAAGAGCTGCTGAACTTTACGCTGCTGTCTGATGAAAACCATCAGGTTTGCGAGCAGTTTGGCGTCTGGGGCGAAAAATCCTTTATGGGGAAAACCTACGACGGGATCCACCGGATTAGTTTCCTCATCGATGCCGATGGCAAAATCGAACACGTCTTTGATGATTTCAAAACCAGCAATCACCACGACGTGGTGCTGAACTGGCTGAAAGAAAACGCCTGATGCAAAGCAAGACGCCGGGAGAGGAAGCCCTCGCCCGGCGTCTTTTTTTATTCTCATTGCCTTAGTCCTCGACTGCCAAACCATCCGGCCAGGCATGCACCACTGCTTTAATCAGCGTGGCCAGAGGAATGGCGAAGAAGACGCCCCAGAATCCCCACAGTCCGCCAAAGATCACCACCGACAGGATAATCACCAGCGGGTGTAAATTGACCGCTTCCGAGAACAGCACCGGAACCAGCAGGTTACCGTCCAGCCCCTGAATAATCAGATAGACCGCAAACAGGCTCCAGAACTCGGTGCCAGCGCCAAACTGAAACAGCGCCACCCCCACCACCGGAATGGTCACCACAAACGCGCCGATATAGGGGATCAGCACCGAGAAGCCCACCAGCACCGCCAGCAGCAGCGAGTAGTTGAGGCCAAAGAGAATAAAGCCTATCCAGGTGGCGACGCTGACGACAATCATCTCCAGCACCTTGCCGCGAATGTAGTTGGTGATCTGCTGGTTCATCTCTTTCCACACCTGCCCGGCAAGCCCGCGATTGCGCGGCAGAACGCGGCGCACCGCGTTGAGCATCTGCTCTTTATCCTTCAGCAGGAAGAAGACCATCAGCGGCACCAGCACCAGATAGACCGCCAGGGTGAGTAACCCCACCAGCGAGGCCAGAGAGTACTTAACCACCGAGTCGCCCACCGTCAGCATCCGGGTGCGCATATTTTCCGCCATCGCATCGATAATGCCGGCATCCATTAACGCCGGATAGCGCCGCGGTAGCGTGGCGGCGAAATCAGAGAGCTTATTTAGCATGCCCGGCATATCGCGGATGAGGTAGATCCCCTGCTGCCAGGCTACCGGCAGCACCACAAAGGCCAGCAACAGCAGGATGCCCACAAAGAGGATCAGCACCAGCGAGGTGGCCCAGGTGCGCGACAGACCGATGCGCTCCAGACGAACGGTCGGCCACTCCAGCAGATACGCCAGCACGATAGCCACCAGCAACGGGGCCAGCAGGCCGCTGAAAAAGAACATAATGCCGAAACCGGCAAGCAAAATAACCAGCAGCGCTATCGCCTCAGGGTCGCTGAATCGACGGCGGTACCACTGCATTAACATCTCAAGCATAAAACCTTCCCTGAAGGGCCAAGCGGCGACAATCCGGGGAATTGTATCGAAATGTCACAAAAAAGACTTCGCTTTTTGATGCGCCGCAGTCAAACCGTTCTCCGCCATGAAGAACATATTTTCAAGGCGGCCAACGCCAGCTAAACTCGCTGGGATGCGGCCAGGGAACATTACGCCGCACAATCGGTCAAACTGGCACACCCACATTACAGGACAGAGGTTATGTTCAGGCAGTTGAAGAAAACGCTGGTGGCGACCGCGATCGCGTCGCTGACGCTGGGTTCGATAGGTCCTGCTTTTGCTGACTCCGCAGATACCCTGCCGGACATGGGAACCTCCGCAGGAAGCACGCTGTCAATCGGTCAGGAAATGCAGATGGGGGATTACTACGTCCGCCAACTGCGCGGTAGCGCGCCGCTGATCAACGACCCTCTGCTGGTGCAATATATCAACGGGCTGGGTATGCGTCTGGTGGCTCACGCCAACTCGGTGCGTACCCCGTTCCACTTCTATTTGATTAATAACGACCAGATCAACGCCTTCGCCTTCTTCGGCGGCAATGTGGTCCTCCACTCCGCCCTGTTCCGCTACTCTGATAACGAGAGCGAACTGGCCTCTGTCATGGCGCACGAAATCTCCCACGTGACGCAGCGGCATCTCGCCCGCGCGATGGAAGATCAGAAGCGCAATGCGCCGCTGACCTGGGTCGGTGCCCTAGGTTCGATTCTGCTGGCGATGGCCAGCCCGCAGGCCGGAATGGCGGCCCTGACCGGGACGCTGGCCGGTACTCAGCAGGGTATGATCAGCTTCACCCGCCAGAACGAAGAAGAGGCCGACCGGATTGGCATTCAGGTTCTGCAGCGCTCGGGTTTCGACCCACAGGCCATGCCGATGTTTATGGGTAAACTGCTTGACGAGTCGCGCTACTCGACGCGACCACCGGAAATGTTGCTCACCCACCCCCTGCCGGAAAGCCGACTGGCCGATGCCCGTAACCGCGCCAACCAGATGCGCCCGGTGGTGGTACAGTCCTCGGCGGACTTCTATCTGGCGAAGGCGCGTACCCTCGGGATGTACACCAACGGCGACAACAAGCTGGGCACCGATCTGCTGAACGCCTGGGATAAAGGCAATATCCGCCAACAGCATGCCGCCCAGTATGGTCGCGCTCTGCTGGCGATGGAAAGCAACAACTTTGACCAGGCACGCAAAACGCTGCAGCCGCTGCTCAACGCCGACCCGCAAAATGCCTGGTATCTCGATCTGGCCACCGATATCGACCTCGGACAGAAGAAAACCAGCGACGCCATCAATCGCCTTAAAAACGCCCGCGAGCTGCGTACTAATCCGGTGCTGCAGCTGAACCTGGCCAACGCCCTGCTGCAGGGCGGGCAGCCCGGGGAAGCGGCGACCATTCTGAACCGGTATACCTTTACCTATAAAGAGGATGGCAACGGCTGGGACCTGCTGGCCCAGGCGGAAGGCGCGCTGGGCAATCGCGATCAGGAGCTGGCGGCGCGGGCTGAAAGCATGGCGCTGGTCGGCCAGCTGGAGCAGGCGATTTCCCTGCTCAGCAGCGCCAGCTCGCAGGTGAAACTGGGTAGCCTGCAGCAGGCACGTTACGATGCCCGTATCGATCAGCTACGCGATCTGCAGGCTCGCTTCCGTCCCTATCAAAAAATGTAAGGAGACCCCATGACCGACGCGGTAAAAATTTACCATAACCCACGCTGCTCCAAGAGCCGCGAAACGCTGAGCCTGCTGCAGAGCCGCGGCATCGATCCTGAGGTGGTGCTTTATCTTGAGACGCCACCGGATGCCGGGACGCTGCGCCAGCTGCTGCAGCTGCTGGGTATGGAGAGCCCCCGCGAGCTCATGCGCCAGAAAGAGGATCTGTATAAATCGCTCAATCTGGCCGACCCGGCTCTCAGCAACGCGGCGCTGATACAGGCGATGGTCGACAATCCGAAACTCATCGAGCGCCCTATCGTCGTCAGCCGCGGCCAGGCGCGTATTGGCCGCCCGCCGGAACAGGTTCTTGAGATCGTAAGCTAACTCACCCGCGCCGCGCTTGCGCGGCGCTTTTTTTACGTAGGAGATTCCAGATCTTTCACGCCAATATCTCCCGCCCGCCGGACGGTGCTACTGTTCATCCATCGCTCAATCCACTGGACGGATGAACATGAAAAAGCCGACCTCCACGCCCCATGACGCCGTGTTTAAGACCTACCTCTCCCATCCCGATACCGCCCGTGATTTCCTGCAACTGTATCTGCCCGAGACGCTGCTTAAAGTGTGCGATCTGCGTACGCTGCATCTCGAGTCCGGGCATTTTGTCGAAGACGATCTGCGTCCCTTTTACGCCGACATTTTGTATTCCCTGAAAACCACGGCGGGCGACGGTTATATTTATGCGCTTATCGAACACCAGAGCACGCCCGACCGGCATATGGCCTTTCGTCTGATGCGCTACGCCATCGCCGCCATGCAGCGCCATCTCGATGCCGGCCACGATCGCCTGCCGCTGGTGATCCCTGTTCTCTTCTACCACGGTCTGGTGAGCCCCTATCCGTTCTCTCTGCGCTGGCTCGATGAATTCGTCGCTCCGGAGCTGGCCGGCCACCTTTATCACGGGGCGTTTCCGCTGGCGGACATAACCGTCATTCCGGATGACGAGATTGCCACCCACCAGCGCATGGCAACGCTGGAGTTACTGCAAAAACATATTCGACAACGCGATCTGGCGCAGTTCCTCGACAAGCTGAGCGAATTATTATTGACTGGACTGGCGACGGAATCGCAGGTACAAGCCCTGATGCACTATCTGGTACAGGCAGGCAACACGCGCGAGCCGATTAAATTCATTCGCGAGCTGGCGTTACGTACGCCGCAGCATAAGGAGACGTTGATGACGATTGCGGAATATCTGGAACAACAGGGGCTGGAGCGGGGCCTGGCGCAAGGCCGTCAGGAAGGACGGAAAGAAGAGGCGCAGCGCATCGCTGTCGCTATGCTGCACAGCGGCCTTCCGCGCGACCTGGTCGCCCGGTTGACCGGGCTGACGGAGCAGGAGCTGACTCCCCTGGCGGACTAAAGCTTAAGGATCTCTTTCACGAAGGGGATCGTCAGCTTGCGCTGAGCGGTAATCGAGGCATGATCCAGCTGATCGAGGGTCATAAACAGCGAACGCATCTCGCGATCCAGCCGCTTCAGCAGGAAGCGGCACACATCTTCCGGCATCTCGAAGCCGCGCAGTCTGGCGCGCAGCTGCAGCGCCTGCAGTTTGTCTTCATCCGACAGCGGCTGCAGCTTATAGATCTGCCCCCAGTCCAGCCTTGAGGCCAGATCCGGCAGGCCAAGATTCAGCTGCCGCGGCGGCCGATCGCCGGTGATCAGCAGCCGGGTTTTGCCTGATTCCAGGATCCGGTTATAGAGATTAAAGATGGCCATCTCCCAGGGCTCATCGCCGGCGACGCACTCGATGTTATCGATGCACACCAGCGCCAGCTGTTCCATCCCCTCCAGCACCTCGGGCACAAACCACGTCCGTTTATCCAGCGGCACGTAGCCTACCGCATCCCCGCGCTGGGAAAGCTCCGCGCAGGCGGCGTGTAACAGGTGGCTACGACCTGCCCCTTCACGTGACCAGATATAAATGTACCCGCTGTGTTCCTGGCGCAGTACGTTCTGGAGGGCGGCAAGTAGGGAAGGATTATCACCCGGCCAGAAACTCGCGAAGGTTTCGTCGTCAGGAAGATACAGTGGCAAAGAGAGCTGTGCCGGTGCGTTCAGATGGACCTCAACATAGGCTTACAGAAAAACGCGAAGAGTTTACCACAGATTTAGGTCAGGAGAGAACCGGGCGGGATCGCCGCCCGGTCAGGCGATCGTTATTTAAACTCTTCGCTATCCGCCGCGTCGAGGACCACCTCTTCCGGACGCAGGACGCTAATAAGCTTGAAAATCAGGCTGAGGGCGATGCCCACGATAGTCGCCAGCGCCATCCCTTTCAGCTCGGCGGCGCCAATGTGCACTTTAGCGCCGCTAACGCCGATGATCAGGATCACGGAGGTGAGGATCAGATTCTGCGCTTTACTGTAATCCACCTTCGATTCAATCAGTACGCGGATCCCCGAGGCGCCGATCACCCCGTACAGCAGCAGGGAAACGCCGCCCATCACCGGCACCGGGATGATCTGGATAGCCGCCGCCAGTTTGCCGACGCAGGAGAGCAGAATCGCAATGATCGCCGCGCCGCCGATTACCCAGGTGCTGTAGACCCGGGTAATCGCCATCACGCCGATATTTTCACCGTAGGTAGTGTTGGGCGTCGAACCGAAGAAGCCGGAAACGATCGTCGACAGGCCGTTGGCAAACATCGAACGATGCAGGCCCGGGTCGCGGATCAGATCGCGCTTAACGATATTGGCGGTCACCACCAGATGCCCCACGTGCTCGGCAATCACCACCAGCGCGGCGGGCAGTATGGTGAAGATAGCAAACCACTCAAAGCGCGGAGTGTAGAAAGTCGGCAGCGCGAACCAATGCGCCTCGGCAATCGGGGTGGTATCGACCACGCCCATCACAAACGACAGCGCATAGCCCACCAGCACGCCGATCAGGATCGGGATAATCGCCAGGAAGCCGCGGAACAGCACGGATCCGAACACCGTCACCGCCAGGGTCACCATCGAGATAATAATGGTTTTACTGTCCGGTGACTGGCCGTCGGCCGGCAGCAGCCCGGCCATATTAGCCGCCACGCCCGCCAGTTCGAGGCCGATAACCGCCACGATGGCGCCCATCGCCGCCGGCGGGAACATCACATCCAGCCAGCCGGTACCGGCTTTTTTGACAATAAAGGAGACGAGGCAGAACAGCACGCCGCACATAATAAAGCCGCCCAGCGCCACTTCGTAGCCCAGCGGCAACAGCAGCAGCACCGGGGAGATAAAAGCGAAGCTTGATCCCAGATAAGCGGGAATTTTGCCTTTACAGATAAAGAGGTACAACAGCGTACCGATGCCGTTGAACAGCAGGACGGTGGCCGGGTTAATGTGGAACAGAATAGGCACCAGTACCGTTGCGCCAAACATGGCGAACAGATGTTGCAAACTAAGCGGGATTGTCTGTAAAAGCGGCGGTCTTTCACTCACCCCGATGGCACGGCGCGTCATAGTGTATTCCTCTGAGAGTCGTCTGTTATTTGCTGTGGATTACTTTTATTCAAAAAAAAGCCGACTCTCAAAGTCGGCTTTTTTCGCGGTATATTTTATTTCGTTCCAAAAATCTTGTCGCCGGCATCGCCGAGACCGGGAATGATATACCCGTGCTCGTTCAGTCCCTTATCGACAGAGGCGGTGTACAGCTCAACGTCCGGGTGGGCTTTCTCCAGCGCGGCAATCCCTTCCGGCGCCGCCACCAGCACCAGCACCTTGATGCTGGTGCAGCCGGCGTTTTTCAGCAGATCGATAGTGGCGATCATCGACCCACCGGTGGCCAGCATCGGGTCAACGACCAGCGCCATACGTTCATCGATGTTAGACACCAGTTTCTGGAAGTAAGGCACCGGCTCGAGGGTTTCTTCATTGCGATAGATACCGACCACGCTGATACGCGCGCTTGGCACGTGCTCCAGCACCCCTTCCATCATGCCGAGGCCAGCGCGCAGGATAGGCACAACGGTAATTTTCTTGCCCTTGATCTGCTCGACTTCCACCGGACCGTTCCAGCCTTCAATAGTGACTTTCTCAGTCTCCAGATCGGCGGTGGCTTCATAAGTCAGTAAGCTGCCCACTTCTGAGGCGAGTTCACGGAAGCGTTTGGTGCTGATGTCGTGCTCGCGCATCAGGCCCAGCTTGTGTTTGACGAGTGGGTGTTTGACTTCCACAATCTTCATTCTCTTTCTCCTCTGAGGGGCAGCCACAAAAAAAATCGCGGGATTATACCGCTTTTTGCGGATTGTGCCATACCCATCTTGCTTGACGTATATCAAGCAAAGTGATTTAGAGACAAAAAAACCGGAGGCGAGGCTCCGGCTTGGGTGCGGGGTGCAGTCCATACGCTTACGCGGGCCTACGTGTATTGTAGGTCGGTTAAGCGTTAGCGCCACCCGGCTACGACAGGTTCTCCCCGTTGCTGGCAATTACCTGCTGATACCAGGCAAACGACTTTTTCCGGCTGCGTGCCAACGTGCCATTGCCTTCATTATCTTTATCGACATAAATAAAGCCGTAGCGTTTTTTCATTTCCCCCGTGCCGGCGGAAACCAGATCGATACAGCCCCAGGGGGTGTAGCCCATCAGATCGACGCCATCCTCGACCACCGCCTTTTTCATCTCCGCGATATGAGCGGAGAGATAATCGATACGATACTGGTCATTGACGCTGCCGTCCGCTTCGCGGACATCAATCGCGCCAAAGCCGTTTTCGACAATAAACAGCGGCAGCTGGTAGTGATCCCAGAACCAGTTCAGCGAATAGCGCAGGCCGACCGGGTCAATCTGCCAGCCCCAGTCCGACTTTTTGACGTACGGGTTGGAGACCAGGCTGGTGGTTTCATCATAATCAAGCAAGGGGTTGTCTTCGGTGGCTTTGGTAGCGAACGACATATAGTAGCTAAAGCCAATGTAGTCGACACAGCCCTCGGTTAACGCCTGACGATCGGCTTCGGTGATATCCAGAGTAAAGCCGCGGCGGGCAAAATAGTTGAGCAGATGCTGCGGATAGCGACCGCGCACGTGGACGTCGGTAAACCAGTAACGGCGGTGCATGGCGTTCATCGCCATCATCATATCGTCCGGGGCGCAGGTCAGCGGATAGATGGGGCACATAGCGATCATGCAGCCAATCTGCAGCGCCGGGTTGATCTCGCGCGCCGCTTTCACCGCCAGGGCGCTGGCCACCAGCTCATAGTGCGCGGCCTGGTACATCACCGGTTCCCGGTCTTCATCCGGCAAATATTTCAAACCGGAGTTGGTGAAGGGAGCAAAGTCCTCATGGAAGTTGGCCTGGTTGTTGATCTCGTTAAAGGTCATCCAGTACTTCACTTTATGTTGATAGCGGGTGAAGACGACCCTGGCAAAGCGCACGAAAAAGTCGATTAGCTTGCGGTTGCGCCAGCCGCCGTACTCGGTGACCAGGTGATAAGGCATTTCAAAATGCGACAGCGTAATGACTGGCTCAATGCCGTGTTTCAGGCATTCGTCGAACAGATCATCATAAAACTGCAGGCCAGCCTCGTTGGGCTCCAGCTCATCGCCCTGCGGGAAAATACGCGTCCAGGCAATCGAGGTGCGAAAACATTTGAAGCCCATCTCGGCAAACAGCGCCAGGTCTTGTGGATAACGATGATAAAAATCGATCGCCTCATGGTTCGGGTAGTTTTTCCCGGCCACCACGCCGTCGGTAATTTCCCGCGGCACGCCGTGGGCGCCGGCGGTCATCACATCCGCCACGCTGATCCCCTTGCCGCCCTCCTGCCAGCCGCCCTCTAACTGATGCGCTGCGACCGCGCCGCCCCACAGAAAACCTGCTTTAAATCCGGACATAGTCTCTCCCTAATGTCGATCGTCGTCTGGCGAACGATACAGCTGATTAAAATGGTAAACCGCGCCAATCAGGCCGGCATCGTTACCGTGACTGACGGTATCGAGATAGTCGGCAATGCCGAACCAGGCCAGATGCTGGCGCAGTAGCGTCAGAAATCCTGGGCGTTCCACAACGCCGCCACCGATAAAAATGGTCTGCGGATCGAAGATATGGACGAGGTTATAAAGGCCATGGCCCAGGCCATTGAAGAACTCGGCGACCAGACGCTGACAAACCGGGTCGCCGGCGTCATAGCGGTCGAAAATCAGTTCGCCTGTCACGCTATCCAGCGGCGCGCCAATATGTTGCGCATAGCGATGGCGCAGCACCCGCAGAGTGCAGTTCTCATTCATTGAATAGCGACGAGGATCGCGTCCGCCGGGACGGTCGGTAAGCATGTAGCCGAATTCGCCGGCACGAAAACGCGCCCCGTTGATCAGCTGGTGTTGGCAGAAAATCGCCCCACCGATGCCAGTACCGATAGTGAGCACCAGAAAATTGGCCATCTCCGCCGCTTTGCCCTGCCAGCGCTCGGCCAGCAGCACACAGTTGGCGTCGTTTTCCACCGAGACCGGCAGCCCGGTTCGCGTCTCGAGCCACGATTTCATGGCGAAGTTATCAAATCGACGGATAGCGCCGCCCATGGTGATAAAACCGCTGTGCGGATCGATATAGCCCGGCGCGCTGATGGCTATTCCTTCACACGACGGATGGGCCGCCAGCCACGACAGCATTGCCTGTAAGATCCGATCGCCATCGCTGTCATTGATTGACTGCCTGGCGGTTTCCAGCAGCCTGCCGTCGCGGGCCATCACGCCCATCTTTAACGCGGTGCCACCGATATCAAATGCCGCAATCTTCATTCATCCCTCTCCTGACCCGCGTCAATCACCGACAAAATGCGTGGCAAACCAACACGGAAACCGGTTTCAGTCGTATAATGAGGATTCCTTTACGTAGAGGCAAGCACCAGACTGTACCCGGTTTCATTTTCGTGAGCAGTATCAAATTTAACCATTCATCAGCGGTTTTACGCCAACTGTAAAGCAGGCTCGCAAACGTTTGCTTTCCCTGTTAGAATTGCGCCGATTTTTCTTGCTTACCGCAAACGCGTGGAGACTTCGCAGTGACCGATAAAACCTCTCTCAGCTATAAAGATGCCGGCGTGGATATTGATGCAGGCAACGCTCTCGTCGACCGTATTAAGGGCGTGGTGAAGAAAACCCGTCGCCCGGAAGTGATGGGGGGACTGGGCGGATTCGGCGCGCTGTGCGCACTGCCGCAGAAATACCGCGAGCCGGTACTGGTCTCCGGCACCGACGGCGTCGGTACCAAGCTGCGTCTGGCAATGGATCTGAAGCGTCACGACACCATCGGTATCGACCTGGTCGCCATGTGCGTGAACGACCTGGTGGTTCAGGGCGCTGAGCCGCTGTTTTTCCTGGATTATTACGCCACCGGTAAACTGGACGTCGATACCGCAGCCAGCGTCATCAACGGCATCGCCGAAGGCTGCCTGCAGTCCGGTTGCGCGCTGGTCGGTGGTGAAACCGCAGAGATGCCCGGGATGTACCACGGCGAAGATTACGACGTGGCGGGTTTCTGCGTCGGGGTAGTGGAAAAATCAGAAATCATCGACGGCAGCAAAGTGACCGATGGCGACGTGCTGGTGGCGCTGGCGTCCAGCGGCCCGCACTCTAACGGCTATTCGCTGGTGCGTAAGATCATTGAGGTTAGCGGCGTTGACCCACAAACTACCGACCTTGACGGTAAACCGCTGGCCGACCATCTGCTGGCGCCAACCCGCATCTATGTGAAATCGGTGCTTGATCTGATCGCCAGCGTTGACGTCCACGCTATTGCCCACCTGACCGGCGGCGGCTTCTGGGAAAACATTCCGCGCGTACTGCCGGATAACACCCAGGCGATCATCGATGAGTCCTCCTGGCAGTGGCCATCCGTCTTCAACTGGCTGCAAACCGCCGGTAACGTCAGCCAGCATGAAATGTACCGTACCTTTAACTGCGGCGTAGGGATGATTATCGCCCTGCCGGCAGCGGAAGCGGACAAAGCGATTGCCCTGCTGAATGACAAAGGTGAAAACGCGTGGAAAATCGGGTATATCAAAGCCTCCGATTCCGAACAGCGTGTGGTCATTGCATGAAAAACATCGTGGTGCTGATTTCCGGTAGCGGCAGCAATTTGCAGGCGATCATCGACGCCTGCGGCCGGAAACAGATAAACGGCACCCTGCGTGCGGTATTCAGTAACAAGGCTGATGCGTTCGGCCTTGAGCGCGCGCGCCTGGCCGGCATCCCGGCCCATGCGCTGGCGCAAAGTCAGTTTGCCGACCGGGAAGCGTTCGATCGTCAGCTGATGCATGAAATCGACGCCTACGCCCCGGATCTGGTGGTGCTGGCAGGCTATATGCGTATCCTTAGCCCGGCGTTCGTCAGCCACTATCAGGGACGTCTGCTGAACATCCATCCCTCGCTACTGCCGAAGTATCCTGGCCTGCATACTCATCGTCAGGTGCTGGAGAACGGTGACGAGGAGCACGGCACCTCGGTGCACTTCGTCACCGATGAGCTGGACGGTGGGCCGGTTATCCTGCAGGCCAAGGTGCCGGTCTTCGCTGGCGACAGCGAGGAGGAAATCACGGCGCGGGTTCAGGCCCAGGAACATGCCATTTATCCGCTGGTCATCAGCTGGTTCGTCGATGGACGTCTGCGCATGGCAGGCAACCACGCCTGGCTGGATGAGCGACAGCTTCCCCCGCAGGGCTATGCCGCCGACGAATGAACAACCAGCCCCGCATGAGCACATCGCGGGGCTTTTTTTTAATTAAAAGTGTTTACTAATCAAACATCTCACAGAAATAATTCTTCTTACTGTCATATTGTTGTGACACAGTAAATCGCTACGCAGAAAAATTCGTCATAATAGTCTACGTCCTGTGAGTAAAACGGAGTGTGAGCGGTAATGGGCCAGGAAAAGCTATACATCGAAAAAGAACTCAGCTGGTTGTCTTTTAACGAACGCGTGCTGCAGGAAGCGGCGGACAAGAGTAACCCGCTGATTGAGCGCATGCGCTTCTTAGGGATTTACTCCAACAACCTGGATGAGTTTTACAAAGTGCGCTTCGCTGAGCTGAAGCGCCGGATTATTATCAGTGAAGAACAAGGCAGTACCGCCCATTCTCGCCACCTGTTAGGCAAAATTCAGGCCCGCGTTCTGAAGGCCGATCAGGAATTCGATAGTCTGTATAATGAACTGTTGCTGGAGATGGCGCGTAACCAGATCTTCCTGATCAACGAGCGCCAGCTGTCCGTCAATCAGCAGGCCTGGCTGCGCAACTACTTCAAGCAGTATTTACGCCAGCATATCTCGCCGATCCTGATCAACCGCGAAACGGACCTCGTGCAGTTCCTGAAAGATGATTACACCTATCTGGCGGTGGAGATTATCCGCGGGGAAAACATCAACTATGCTCTGCTGGAAATACCGTCGGATAAAGTGCCGCGCTTCGTGAACCTGCCGCCGGAAGCGCCGCGTCGCCGCAAGCCAATGATCCTCCTGGATAACATCCTGCGCTATTGCCTGGACGATATTTTTAAAGGCTTCTTCGATTACGATGCGCTGAACGCCTACTCGATGAAGATGACCCGTGACGCCGAGTACGATCTGGTGCATGAGATGGAGTCGAGCCTGATGGAGCTGATGTCCTCCAGCCTCAAGCAGCGCCTGACCGCCGAGCCGGTTCGCTTCGTCTACCAGCGCGATATGCCGGATGCGATGGTCGAAATGCTGCGCGATAAGCTCTCCATTTCCAACTACGACTCAATGCTGCCGGGCGGCCGCTATCACAACTTTAAAGACTTTATCGGCTTCCCGAACGTCGGTAAGGCCAATCTGGTCAATAAACCCATGCCGCGCCTGCGTCATCTGTGGTTTGATAAATTCCGCAACGGCTTCGACGCCATTCGCGAACGCGACGTGCTGCTCTACTATCCCTATCACACCTTTGAGCACGTGCTGGAGCTGCTGCGTCAGGCCTCCTTCGACCCCAGCGTATTGGCGATCAAAATCAACATTTACCGCGTGGCCAAGGATTCGCGCATTATTGACGCGATGATCCACGCCGCCCACAACGGTAAGAAAGTCACCGTAGTGGTGGAGCTGCAGGCGCGCTTCGATGAAGAGGCTAACATTCACTGGGCGAAACGCCTGACGGAAGCGGGAGTCCACGTTATCTTCTCTGCGCCAGGTCTGAAGATCCACGCCAAGCTGTTCCTTATCTCGCGTAAAGAAGGCGATGAGGTGGTGCGCTACGCCCACATCGGCACCGGTAACTTTAACGAGAAGACGGCGCGGATCTACACCGACTATTCGCTGTTAACCGCCGATGCGCGCATTACCAATGAAGTCCGCCGGGTGTTTAACTTTATCGAGAACCCCTATCGTCCGGTTAGCTTCGACTACCTGTTGGTGTCGCCGCAGAACTCGCGTCGTCTGCTGTATGAGATGATCGATCGCGAGATCGCCAATGCGCAAAACGGGCAACCGTCCGGGATTACGCTGAAGCTGAACAACCTGGTGGATAAAGGTCTGGTGGACCGACTGTATGCCGCCTCCAGCTCCGGCGTGCCGGTTAATCTGCTGATCCGCGGCATGTGCTCGCTGATCCCGGGTCTGGAAGGTATCAGCGAAAATATCCGCGTCATCAGTATTGTGGACCGTTTCCTCGAGCACGACCGGGTCTACTGTTTTGAAAACGGTGGCGATAAACAGGTCTGGCTCTCCTCTGCCGACTGGATGACGCGTAACATCGATTATCGCATCGAAGTTGCCGCTCCGCTGCTCGATCCGCGTCTGAAGCAGCGGGTGCTGGATATTTTTGATATCCTGTTCAACGATACGGTAAAAGCGCGCTATCTTGATAAAGAACTGAGTAACCGCTATGTGCCGCGCGGCAATCGCCGTAAAGTGCGCGCGCAAATGGCGATTTACGATTATCTCAAATCACTCGAACAACCCGACTAACCTATGCCAATAAACGATAACACCCCTCGGCCGCAGGAGTTCGCTGCGGTTGACCTTGGTTCGAACAGTTTTCATATGGTGATCGCCCGTGTCGTCGACGGCGCCATGCAGATCATCGGACGCCTGAAACAGCGCGTACATCTGGCCGATGGCCTCGATGAAAACTCGGTGTTGAGCGAAGAAGCCATGACCCGTGGGCTGAACTGCCTGTCGCTGTTTGCCGAACGCCTGCAGGGGTTCTCCCCCTCCAGCGTCTGTATCGTCGGGACGCATACGCTGCGTCAGGCGACCAACGCGGCGGAGTTTCTTAAACGCGCGGAAAAAGTGATCCCCTACCCGATCGAGATCATCTCCGGTAATGAAGAAGCGCGCCTGATTTTTATGGGCGTTGAGCACACGCAGCCGGAGCGCGGCCGCAAGCTGGTGATTGATATCGGCGGCGGTTCAACCGAGCTGGTCATTGGCGAAGATTTTGAGCCCCGCCTGGTGGAAAGCCGCCGCATGGGCTGCGTGAGCTTCTCGCAGGCCTATTTCCCTGGCGGCGTTATCAATAAAGAAAACTTCCAGCGCGCGCGCCTGGCGGCGGTGCAGAAGCTGGAGACGCTGGCCTGGCAGTTCCGTATTCAGGGATGGACCGTGGCGCTGGGCGCCTCCGGCACCATTAAAGCCGCCCAGGAAGTGCTGGTGGCGATGGGCGAGAAGGACGGATTTATTACGCCGGAACGCCTCGAAATGCTGGTCAGTGAGCTGCTGAAGCATAAAAACTTCGACGCGCTCAGTCTGCCTGGTCTTTCTGAAGATCGTAAAGCGGTCTTTGCCCCGGGGCTGGCGATTCTGTGCGGCGTGTTTGACGCGCTAGCCATTAAAGAACTTCGTCTGTCCGATGGCGCCCTGCGTGAAGGCGTGCTGTACGAAATGGAAGGCCGCTTCCGCCACCAGGATATTCGTAGCCGCACGGCACAGAGTCTGGCAAATCAGTACAACATCGATCGCGAACAGGCGCGCCGGGTACTGGAAACTACCACCCAGATGCTGGAGCAGTGGCAGGAGCAGAATCCCAAGCTGGCCAATCCGCACCTCGCGGCGCTGTTGAAATGGGCGGTGATGCTCCATGAGGTAGGGCTGAATATCAACCACAGCGGCATGCATCGTCACTCGGCCTACATTCTCCAAAATAGCGACCTGCCGGGCTTCAACCAGGAGCAGCAGATGCTGATGGCCACCCTCGTACGCTATCATCGCAAAGCGATCAAGCTCGACGATCTGCCGCGCTTTACGCTATTCAGGAAAAAGCAGTTTCTGCCGCTAATTCAGCTACTGCGCCTGGGCGTACTGCTGAATAATCAGCGTCAGGCTACCACTACGCCGCCGACGCTGCGCCTGCAGACGGAAGCTCACCACTGGACGCTGACGTTTCCGCACAACTGGTTTAGCCAGAATGCGCTGGTGCTGCTGGATCTGGAAAAAGAGCAACAGTACTGGGAAGGCGTGCCGGAATGGATGCTGAAGATTGCTGAAGAAGAGCCAGACGCCTGATCGTATCTCTGGCTATCAACCGAGCCGGGCGCTTACGCCCGGCTTTTTGCTGCTCAGCCGGTCATCTCCTCCGCCAACTGCGTCAGAGGTACCGGTACCCCGATATCATAGCCCTGCATATAATCGATCCCCAGCGTGATGACCGCCTGACGTATTTCCGGCGACTCCACATATTCGGCCACCACCTGCATGTTCTTCATACGCGCCAGACGACAAATAGAGTCCACGACCTGGTAATCAAGACTGCTGGCAAGCAGATTGCGAATAAAACTGCCGTCGATTTTAAGAATGTCGACGTTCATTGATTTTAACCGGGCGTAGCTGGCGTAGCCGGTACCAAAATCATCGATCGCCACCCGGCAGCCCAGCGCCCGCAGATGCTCTAAAGTCTGGCAGACCAGCTCGGGATTGCTGAGCGCGTAGTTCTCGGTCAGCTCGAAAATAATCTGCCATGGCTCAATGTTGTAGGCCTGCAGCAGCGCTTCGACCTCCTGAGGAAACTGGCTGCGGCTCAGCGACACCGGAGAAAGATTGATCGCCAGCCGCAGACCGGGCAGCGCCCGCCGGTTGGCGTCCATAAAGGCCAGCGTATGCTCAATAACCCACTGGTCCACCCGCGTTGACAGCCCAAACTCGTGCGCCACCGGCAAGAACTCGTTTGGCCCCGTTAGCTCACCCGACTCCCCTTCCATCCTCACCAGCACTTCATGATAGCGATCGCCGCGAATGCCCTGGATAGGCTGCGCCATCAGGACAAAATGGTCATGTTCCAGCGCTTTGAGAATGCGGTTCATCATCACGACTTTATCTTTCAGATCCTGCTGAACATGGCCCGCGCCGCGGCGCTGTAAATTTTCCGGATGGCCGCTGGCTAACGACATGTCGGCAATGGTGTTCAACTCGCCAAGCAGTAAATACAGATGCTTGACCGGCGAGCGAACGTTGCAATAGCTCATGCCGATCCGCGGCTGCAGGGGGACCCCGTCCCAGTGGAAACGGAACTGTCGCAGGGAGCGGTCAATTAAGTGAATGCGCGCCTGGTGCCCTTCGCTATTGAGACGGAACACTAAATCGTGACCGGCAAGATGATATACCGCTTCGTTGGGCTGCAGCAGCGTTCTCAGGTGGTTCGCCAGCATTTGCTTATACTGGATTCGCAAAAGTACCCCATAGTGGCGCCCAAGCAGTTCAAGCTCAGGAATGCGCAGAAAACAGAGCGTCGACCAGCTCGTGCCGTTGAGCGCCCGGCTCAGCGCCCGCAAGTTCGGCATATGAACCACCGGGTCGAGGAAGGCCATCTGCCGGACGCGAGCGTAGATCAGCCGCTGCTGTGTCGCCAGCATCGCCGTATAGGCGACAATAAACGAGAATACCAGATAGCTTGATGACGTGATCGCCAACTGGGTGTTATAGCTTGGGTAAATTGGTAAGTAACGGTAATGAAAATGGATCACGGCAATCAGCACCGGCGTCCAGATCAGTGAGATAAAGCGATAGCCAAAACGCATGGCACCCCAGAGCATCACCGGCATCAGCAATGACAACGTATAATTCGTACTAAATATGGTGCTGCTATCATTAAGCGGCATCAATAATAGCCACAGTAACAGAATTAATACCGTCGCCCAGCAAATGATTTCAATTTTTTTTATTTTTGGATCAATTTGTAAGCGAACCTGAGAAATAAAGCCGCGTAAATGAAAAGGATTACGAATGACCCGTAACACAAAATAACACAGCGGCATGCCGGTCAGGCACCCTACCATTAGCGCCTGAAAGGTGATTAATGAACGTAAACTAAATGGCGTAACGCCGGTCATTTCCGTTGTGCGCGGATGGAGTCCAAGATATTCGGCAATCTGTGACAAAATCAGAAAAATGACCGAAGGGAGCAGCATTTGCCAGAACAGACGATGCGGCATCAGTCGGACGTTGCCGTGTGAGACCTGCTGACGCTGGGGGACAAAAATGCGGTAGCCGCCCCAGCAGAGCACGCAGGGGATAAGGAAATGGAACAGTACACCGATGGACTGCTCAAGCATCATGCCGTGGGCCAGAGTTAACAGCAGGCCAATAATAATGCCAGGGATCGCCGCCCAACCAAAAAACATCATCAGGCTGAGCACCAGCGCCAGGGGAAGATAATACAAAAATACCATATGACCATTGAGCATGGTGTAGGTATTCGCCCATCTGGCGACCGGTAATAACAGCGCAGGCAGAACGAGCGGTAAAGCCCACCACTTGTCGCGATATTGTTGATAGTATTTTAATAAATTCATAGGTGCTCTACAGAGTGCCTCTGCTCCCGCGAGGCATATTCAGGCAGGCATCCAACCACCCATGCTGACCGCGTAAATAATAACGATACGGTAACGTCCGCTGATTTTAGTGGCCAAGAGAAGGAGACTATTGATATAAATCAACAAATGCTGACGCCAACATTAATAAATCTTATTTTTCCCGACATTTCACGGCTAATAAAGTGAGCATGTAAATACGACGATTATCTTATATAACATTAATTAATGTTTTCACTGCCGCACTTTTACATCTGCATCAATTGACCCCATCTCGTTCCTGTGCCTTAATACCCCCATCGCCCATCTTCGGGTATACTTCAAGGATCCTTTTGTGAGTCAGGCACCCAGTATGCGTAAACGACATCGATTTAACCGTCGCATGACCCGTATCGTACTGCTTATCAGCTTTCTCTTCTTCTTTGGACGCTTTGTCTACTCCTCCATCGGCGCCTGGTACCATCATCAGGATAAAAAAGCGTCGCAGGAGTCATCGCTCACCGTCGAGCCCTCCCCCCGCGAGTAATCTTTTGATTCTAATACTGCAAGCGCCACACTCCGCAGGCAGAGCCGCTCGCTGCTGAAGTACTGTCTTTGATGCGGTAATTTTGCCGTCGGCGATTTATAAGCGCACGGTATGCAGCAGGCGCAGCATTTCAGCGATACCTTTTGTCACAATTTTGTCCTGACGCATGACTACCGCCAGCTGTCGGTATAGCCGCGGCGCCAGCGAGTGTACGCGTAATCCGTCGCGATCCTCCACCCGCTCCACCGCCATGCGGGGCACGATGCTGTAGCCCAGCCCTGCCCGCACCATGCGCTTAATCGCCTCGATGCTCCCCAACTGCATTACCGGCGTCACCGCCAGTCCCGCCGAGCGGAACCAGCGGTCAATCAGATCCCGCGTGCCGCTACCCGCCTCGAAGGCAATGAGCGGCTGCGCCTGCAGTTCGGCGGGAGTATAAACCGCCGGCATCTCCGTCTCGCGGCTGGCATAGATGGTCACGAACTCCTCATCTAACACCGTAGTCACCGCCAGACTGCGCCCCTGCACGGGCAGCGTGACCAGCCCGAGATCGAGCCGGTTTTCTTCCACCGCGCGGACGATATCCAGCGTGTTGCCGGTGGTCACCCCCACCGTCAGCAGCGGGTGCTGCTGACGAAGATGCTGCAGCAGCGGTGGAAGAAGATGAATGCAGGCCGTCGCGCCGGTCCCCAGCGTCAACGATCCATTAACCTCCTGACTGAATGCGCTGACCGACTGCACCGCGCTATTCACCGCCCGATCGATCTGCTCGCTGTGGGCCAGCAATGCCATTCCCGCCGCCGTCGCCTTGATCCCACGTCCGGTTCGCTCCAGCAGCCTGGTCTGTAAAAACTGCTCCAGCTGACGTACCTGCAGGCTGACGGCAGGTTGGGAGATCCCCAGCGCGTCGGCGGCGGCAGAAAAGCTGCCGCGCTGTACGACCAGCCGGAAGGTCGCCAGATTTCCCAGGTTCAGTGTTGTCATAAAAGTTTCTCTTATACCGCGCATAAGGTGGCCGCTCTGCCAGAACAATAGCCTGCCGGGTATGCTCAGGACAACTGTCTTAACGGAATGAAAAACCATGGAAATAAACGCTATTCCCCGACGCCTTGCCTTCACCGCGGGCGGTCAGCAACTCATCAACTGGGGGATCTCTTTTTATATGCCCGGCACCTTTGCCGGGACTATCGCCGCCGACAAAGGATGGTCCTTGCCGCAGATCTATCTCGGCCTTACGCTTGCGATGCTGATGATGGCCGCTGTCTCCCCGTTCGTTGCCAGGCTGCTGGCTCGCTTTGGCGGAAGGCTGGTGGTCACCAGCGGTACCTTACTGATAGCCGCCAGCTGCGCCATGATGTCCTGGCGCCCTTCGCTGGCCGGCTGGTACGGCGCCTGGCTGCTGACCGGCATCGGCATGCGGCTCTCACTGTATGATGCGCTGTTCGCCGCAGTGGTGAATCTGTACGGTCAGCAGGCGCGGAAAACTATCTCTCATATCACTCTCGCTGGCGGTCTGGCCTCTGCCCTCTTCTGGCCGCTGGGCGAGGCGTTATTAACCATCATGCCCTGGCAGAATGCCCTGCGGATCTATGCGCTGTTTGGCCTGCTGAGCGCATGGCTGAGTTATCAACTGCCTCGCCAGCGGCTCAGTTCAGCGGCGAAATCACCAGCCCCGCCAGCGACAGCAGAGGGCGACCGGCGTAACGGGGCGCGTTACGCGATCTTTATTGCGCTGATCACCTTCATCTCTAACGGTAACTCTACCCATCTGCCGGAGTTTATCAGCCACTTTGGTCTGCCGGTTGCCGTCGGTGTGCTGTGGGGATTCGGCCAGACCGGCGCCCGGCTGGGGGAAGTGCTGGCCGGTCCCCGGGTCACCTCGCTCACGCTAACGCGTTTTACTGCGCTCGCCATGCCGCTCTGTTTTCTCCTTGGATTGAGCAGCTCGACCTTTGCCGGATGCGCAGCCGGGTTTGTGCTGGGCTATGGCGCGATTAACGGGCTGGTGACGATTGTCAAAGCGACGCTGCCGCTGGCGCTGTTTAGCGCAGAAAGCTACGCCAGCCGCACGGGTCTCCTGCTGATCCCCGGGCAACTGATGGCAGCTGTTTCACCCTTTGCCTACGCATGGCTGAACCACCGGCTGGGCATTATCGGCGGAATGTGGGTGTCCACCGGGTTAACGTTGATCGTTGCCGGACTGGCGCTGGCGATGGTGCGCGAGGCGGGTAAGGCGCAGGATGAACGTAATGTAGAATATCCGGCAGCGGCCGTTGACCAACCGATAGCCAAAAACAACCTTGCTGAAGAGTAAACGTGGATCACTACGCCCTTGATAATTTACGCCTGCGCTTATAGCCATATGGCAGGCATTATTCATATTATAAATTTTTAATAAAAATATATTCACCAAATCAATGATGAAATTTTTAAGAGAATAGCAGGGCATGCTGTCACCAGCGAAAAATAACGATACCGCCTGTATTTTTCGCTTGCATAATGATCCAAAAAATAAAGCCAGTCGCCATCGGTAACATTAGCCACACCTCCGGTAACACAATTAGCTTTACTCTCTTCCTCATCGAAAACGTTCGAGCATAGCAAAGAATGAGCGCTAATTTTAATACCGTAGCAAAACCCGGCGGCAATCGATGCAATCTGGCCTGTCGGTATTGTTTCTATCTGGAAAACGAGGTTCCGCGTCCAGGGTATGCCACCATGGACGACCTCACGCTGGAAGCGTACATTCACAACACCATTTCATCGACCCCCTCGCAAAACGTCGAGTTTTGCTGGCAGGGCGGTGAGCCTACCTTATGTGGGCTGGATTTTTTTGCAAAGGTGGTCGAGCTCCAGCAGCGTTACCGTGGTAACAAAATCATCGCCAACAGCCTGCAAACCAACGGCATCTTGCTGAACGATAAATGGGCTCGTTTTTTGCGTCGTCATGGATTTCTGGTCGGATTATCCATTGATGGCCCTGCGTCACTCCACGACACCTGGCGTACGACGGGCTGCGGAAAACCCACCTGGGAAAAAGTTGTGCAGGCCATACGCTGCCTGCAGCAGCATGACGTTCCGGTAAATGCCATGGTGGTGGTCAGCCGCCAGTCTGCAAGCCAGGGGAAAAGTCTCTATCGCTGCCTGAGCCGCGAGCTAAACCTTCACCATCTCCAGTTTATTCCTCTCGTTGACTCCCCTGCTCCCTGGTCAGTTACCCCTGAGGGCTGGGGCAAATTTTTGTGCAGTGTTTTCGACGACTGGCTGGAAAACGATGTTGGCAGGGTGTTTATCCAGTACTTTGATAATCTGCTCGGCGTATGGGCCGGCCAGCCCGCCACGCTCTGCACCATGCAGCCTGTCTGTGGGCAGAGTTTACTGGTGGAGCAAAACGGCGATGTCTACAGCTGCGATCACTTTGTCTCAGCGGAATATAAGCTGGGTAATCTGAAGCAAGATGCTATGGCAGCGATGGCGAGCTCGCCATTTCAGCAACAGTTCGGGAAGCAAAAGGGCCAACTCTCTGCCCGCTGTCAGAGCTGCCACTGGCGCTTTGCCTGCCATGGGGGATGCCCTAAACACCGTTTTACCATCCATGACGACGAAGCACAGAATTACCTGTGCAGCGGCTATTTAGCCTTTTTCGGCCATATCACGCCCTATATGAACGTCATGCGAAGGCTTTTATTAAATTGCCAGCCGCCCGCGCTCATTATGAGTCTTATCCCGGAGATTCGGCAAAATATATTACAATTAACGGAGTCTGAAGATGAAAGAACCAAATAAAATAGATGGAAATCGCCGCGTTCTCCTCAAAGGTCTGGGGATTGCCGCTGTCGTGAGCCTGTTACCAGAGACGGGAAACGCCGCGCAAAATAATGCCGCCCCGAAAGCGGCATGGGATATTCCTTTCACCGGCGAAATCCCTGACACACTGCCCGAAGGCTACAATATTTTACTAATAACCTGCGATCAGGAACGTTATTTCGAGCGGTATCCCTTTCCGGTGCCGGGCCGGGAACGCCTGATGAAAACGGGTATCACTTTTACCAATCATCAGAACACGGCCAACGTTTGTACGCCATCGCGCTCTGTCATGTACACCGGGCTCCATATGCCGCACACCCGGATGTTTGATAATCTTGGCTTCCCCTGGATGAATTACGATCTGGATCCGGAATTACGTACCGTGGGCCATATGATGCGTGAACTGGGTTATTACACGGCGTATAAAGGTAAATGGCATCTTACCCGGGAGATCGATCAGCCGGTCGCTGGTAAATCGGTAGAAGAAATGGACCTGGGCGAGATCCCGACGCCGCGACTGCATGAAATTATGGAAAAGTATGGTTTCTCTGATTATCACGGCATTGGCGATGTCATCGGGAAAAGTAAGGGCGGCTATTTCTTTGATTCAGTCACCACGGGGCAGACCATTAGTTGGCTACGTAACACCGGCCGCCCGCTGAATGATGAAAATAAACCCTGGTTCGCGGCAGTAAACCTGGTTAACCCCCACGATGTCATGTTTATCGACACCGATGAGTATGGTGAGCAGGTGCAGTGGAAAGGGCCAATGGATAAAGAAAACCACACCCTGCTGCCAACCCAACCCCCGCACAACCAAATCTATCAGCAAAGCTGGCCAGACTATCCGCTGCCTGCAAACCGCCACCAGCCGCTCGATGAGCCTGGCAGACCTGCCGCCCATAAAGAGTACCAGAATGCCAGGGCGGTGATGGAGGGACAGTTCCCCGATGAAGACCGGCGCTGGCGCAAATTACTGGATTATTATTTCAACTGTATTCGCGATAATGACCAGCATCTTGAGGCGATTCTCAATGAACTTGATAATCTTCAACTGACGCAAAATACGATTATCGTCTTTACCGCCGACCATGGGGAACTCGGTGGCTCCCACCAGATGCATGGTAAAGGTTCCTCGGTGTATAAAGAGCAGATCCATGTGCCGATGATCATTCGCCATCCGGCGTATCCGGGAAATATCCGCTGCAACAGTTTGACCAATCATCTGGATTTAGTACCGACCCTGATTGGTCTGACTGGACGCGATCGGTCGCTGCGAGAGAAAGTCCTGGAGGGCAGAAAAGGCCGGGATATGAGCCCATTACTGGCGCATCCTGAGCAAGCGGGCTTAAATGCGCTGCGTCCGGGTTCGCTTTATTGTTACGGCATGATCCTGTATATGGATGCGCAATACACGGCAAAATTCAGAAAGCTGGCTGGAGAAAAACTCCCGCACGATCAATTTAAAAAAGCGATCGCGTCACTCCATCCTGATTTTTCCCATCGCTCAGGGATCCGTATGATCAACGATGGACACTATAAATTTGCCCGCTACTTTTCGCTCAAGCAGCATCATATTCCTGCGACCCTGGCCGAGCTGCTGGAGAATAATGATGTTGAACTTTTCGATCTGGTTAACGACCCCGAAGAAAATCATAACCTCGCCCGGGAGCCAGAGAAATACCGGGATCTGTTAATGACAATGAACGATAAACTCAATCAGCTCACTGCCGCTGAGATTGGCGAAGATGATGGCAGCTATATGCCCCCGTTTGAAGGAAGCCAGTGGGATCTGACGGCGGCCCAGATGCATCAATATATGCGCGATTAGCGCTTGCCGTCAGGTGGGAGACCTTAATGTAGCAGCTATAAAAAAACCCTCTGTAAACACAGAGGGTTTCGTTTTACTCAGCTAACGCCGGGGATTACTCCCACTCAATTATTTACAGAACTCGTAACCAATTGACTGAAAACAAGTTTATGAAACGATAAATTCTGCGTACCGTTTTATATACCGTCACCGGGAAACAGTGCCTTGAAAAATACCATGCTACCTGGTTAGTTCATCGTACTGTCTTTCGCAGACCCTTCCGGCTTCAGCTGCCCGGTCAGCGTATTCTGCCAGTTGCCGGTTTCGTTCGAGAGATTTTTCGAGCACGTCGGCAAGCAAAACTCCGGTGTCTGCGGCTGACGTCCCAGCGCCGACAGTGGCGTTATACTGCCTGAGCTGCTCACGGATGGCAACGAGCTGCTGCTGCAGCCGGCCAGCGCGAGCGGCAGCATCAAGAGCATCATTGCGCGCCTGGTCGATCCTCTGCTGCGCTTCTCGTTCATTGGTTGCTTTCTCCTGTTCGTCATGTTGACGGGCTTTCTCATCTTCTGCTTTGCGGTCTGCCTTCGCCTGCGCATAACCGGCGTCGTACTGCCTGTCACCGTGAATATTCCAGGCTACAACGCCGCTGGCCACCAGAGCAGCAAGCATCGATACGATAAGCAATTGTTTCCAGTATGCTTTCACGAATGCCGTGATCATGATGCCAGCACCTTCTTGGCCGACAGGTAACGCACACGGCGATCGTCGATACCATTCTGGCCGCCATTGATGATCTGCGTGACGCGCATCAGGTCGTCGGTGTACTTAAGGCATCCATATTTCACGAAGTACCACGCCGCGCTCCGCGCTGCATACTCGTCCTGCGCCAGCAGCTCCGGCTGCTTAACCAGATCCACCTTCAGGGAAGCCCCGCAATCGCGGTAGTTGTTTAGTCCGGTGGTCTGGATGAGGCCGCGCCCGCGGTAAAACCAGCCGTCGGTCGGCCCGTTATTCCCCATGCGTTTGCTGTACACCAGATTGGCAATGGCCCGCTGCCTCTCCAGTGGCAACGATGGTTCACCCTGCCGGCGCCCGAGGGAATTAGCCTGGCCCTGCGTCAGTCGCCCGGCACGGACGAAACCAGCCAGCCCTGCCACGCTGTAATTGAAGCTCTCAACGAGCTGGGTAAAGCCAGTGCTTTCATGCCCGGCCTGGGCAATAAACATCGCCTGATCCAGCGGCTTGATGATGCCAAACTCTTTCATGGCCGCCACGATGTGCGGATGCCAGCGTGTGGCCAGCGCCAGGCTAACGCCGGCAGCTTTCTGAAACTCGTTAATGTCCATGTTGCGACCTCGATATCTTGAAGATTTGCACGACGTTGCCGCGCGTCTTCAGCACCGCGGCGAACATCACAGCATTGATAACGACCTCAGAAAGATCTGCGGTCATGGGGAAGTGGTACAGGTATGAGTACGCGGTGCGCAGCGGGATACTGGCCGCCGCCACGATGAGGAAATAGGCGATCCACCCACCCCAGCGGCGGTGGCGCGATCCGTTGCGCTGGAAGAACATCACCCTCAGCGCTATCCCGCCGCAGATGAGGGCATTAGCGATAAGCAGCAGATCATGGCCTGTCATCGTCTTTTCCTCCCGGGATTAAATCGCGCGGATTGTCAGAGCGGTGATACAGCCATATCCCGACCCGCACCGCGACAATTGCCGCAACGAACGCGCCGGCGGAGTAGACAATACCCCGCTCGAACGAGTCCTGTGTGATGGTGGGGATCATGCTGGCAACGCCGATAAGGATTGATGCTGTGGGTTTGTAGAAGAGAAGACCGCAAAGAAAGCTGAGCAGCGCCAGGAGAACACGGCGCTTGACCGGATACTCAACAGCAGAGGTAACAAAAATTACCGCCCCGGCCAGCGATCCCAGCGCCACTTCAGGAGGTACGCCGGCGATGACTGCTGCCAGCGCACCGTAGCTAAGCCCCTGATTTATCGTATCAGCGGTTAGCGATGCAGACATGATGACCACCGTTTACTATGCATGATGAACCTCCTTAGTTTGGTAAGTTCATCATACACAATAAACCGTTTATGGATAAATGGTAATTATCGGTAATTTAATCAATATATTGGCAAAAAATATCATTATAAAATTTGCCATGTTAGATTTGTTTTTCCTCCGCACCCATTGTTCATAAGGTAATCAATGATGTAATTATCTAGATCTGATTGATTCTCAAAAGAATCCCTTTCAATATTTATTGATAGCAGTTCAGGTAAAGAAACGGTGGAATCAGCATCATACCAAATATTAATTTTTATCATGATTCACTCCTTAAGTGAAATTAATTATAAAGCTATCAACATCTATTACAGCCCCCTCGCGGCAGCGTATTGAAACCTCGCAATATTCTGCACTTTGAACAACTCTACCCTGGATAAACTGTCCAATAGATATCCAGCCAGAAACCGTATTAGGTATATTGGATGAGATGCCATCTATAATTTTTACTCCTGACCTGTCATAAAATGTAACAGTTAATCCACCCGCTGATACGCCAGTTCCTGGGGTTACTACATTCACCAGAAGTGAACATGTGTAATAGTTGTGCTTAGTTACTTTAACGTTCTGAGTAAGGAAGCAACTTAACGAACCGATTGACGTCATTCTCGCACCAAAAGAGCCAGTCTTTTTATATGCAGCATCAACGACGCAAGTTTGACTTGCTGATCCTTGGTTGTTGAATGACCATGACGTCAGATCACCAGTAGCAAAACCGAAGTTCCTTGTAGGGTTTAGTGACTTATGGATCGGGATATTACCCGCGCCAGATCCGATATCTGCTATACAACCCTCCGCAATAACATAACCATCTCCCTCAACGAACGTTCTGAATCCCTCAGCACCATTCTGGAATGGATAGTTGTTCCCGGGAGATTTAACATGACTGTAGTCGATAAAAGCATTTGGTGTTACTTCAAATAAAGGTTGCAACTGTAGAGAAGGTTGATTGCAAACAAGTGTACATCCATTCATAACAAGACGAGCTGCAACACCGGTGACTTTGGCATAACGGTACCATGCTGTAGCTCCCGGGTTTTCGATGTTTGCAGCGGAATCAAGAATAATAAGAGCGCCAGCACCATTAATTTCTATGGGGCAGTTAAGAACCGATGTTCCTGGCATACCTATAGCAAAGTTAGCACAGTCCACAGCTAATAATGCTCGCTTTGTGTCATATATTTTACAGTTAACAAAACTCACGCTCTCACCTGAATCAGCTAGGCCGGCTGGGAAATGCATTATATGAGTTCCCCCGGTCATTTCATTTGTAAATCCGCAATTTATAAATTTATAGCGCCATGTGCTGTTAGTAGCTAGAAGAACCTTGTCGCAAGTTTTAAAGCTGCAATCCTCAATATGGCAATCGCCGTTGTATGTACCATTGGCGGTATTATTTTTGTTGCCAATGATAATCAAAGACTGTCCGATTTCATTTATCGTCCCTTTAAATTCAACCCCTCTCATTTTATTTGAGTGAACTCTGTTTCCATCATTGTACGGAGCAGATGAATGAACCCAAACAGCACCGTCACCAGTAAAGCCTGTAGAATCAATGGTCGCACGACCAAAATTACAACCAAACGAGAAATATCCAAGGTCAATATCCAGCCCGACGGTACCGGTCAGCGTGTATGTTTTCCCCGCGATGAGTTCAATACGCCCGATACCGTTTGTCTTTGCATAGCTTAAGGCCGCTAAAAGTTGCTGGGTATCCGTTCCTGCAAAGTCCTCTGGCATTACAAAACTGGTTCTGCGATTTAAAATATTTATATATTGCTGAACGGTTTTACCATCGGAATGCATTACAAGTGAAGAGCCAGGTATCGCACTTGATCCAAGCTCTATTAATACATCTGCAGCTGAGCCAGACTCAGGCAACACAACTATTGGATTACCTTCGTTGTTGAATGCAAGAATTTTATTTCTTCTGCTCGCAATTCCAGGTAGAGAAGGTATTGAAGAGTCAGTAACCCTTACTGATTTATTGAAGTTTTCGTCAGCATGTATAATCGCATCACTATAAAGTACATCAGTATATCTCTTCGTGGCCGCATCCTGCGCCTGTGACGGGTCACACAGGTTACGAATGCGGTTGTTGAGCGCGTCGTAATAGTTCGCGATGAACGACGGCTTGCGCAGCGCCAGGCGGAGAAAGCTGAAGCACTGCTGGATAAGCATGGTCAGCTTGTCGAACGCATCCTCATGGACCTCTGCGAAGAACTTCCCCTGGTTGCGTAGGTCAGTCTCCTGGGTAACTGGCAGATCACGTGAGATAGAAATCTGCCATCCGTTGGCCAGCGGGGACATCAGCACAACATTCCCGCCAGAATAGGTACCCGCCCCGGTAACGGAGTAATCGGTATCCAGAGTCAGCACCGTAATATTTTCGTTAAGGTCAGCGACCTGGACGGTGAGATCTGACTTCTTGAAGATGCGGAACGTGTACGGGAAAGATGTGGTAACGCCGTTCCCTGTGTAGTCGTTATGGTCGACTTCGGTTGAGACCGTCATATGAAATCTCCGGATGTCGCAGCGCCCGGCGCGCCACACTGGAGATCATTCTATTACCCATCAAACCATATATGAATAAAACAGATCGAAACGAGCAAAAACATTACCATTAAGGTAAACAAAAGAGCTCTGGAAAACTTTGTTACCTTTTGATATATGTATATATATACAGTATTTATGGGAGTATTCCTAATGCCAGAGCGGTACCAGTATCCTGTCGACGAAGGTTTTGCGGATCGTATTCACACCCCGGAAGGGGTCAGATCCCTGGTTGTAAAATCACAGCTGATGGAGTTGCTCAGGGAGATGGAGCGAGACGGCCACGATGTCAGCGGTGCGGCGGCGGAACTGGTGGCACTGGTTAACTATGTGACAAGCTCGCAGTTGTCGATGCGGGAGCTGCAAACGCATCTGGATTTCTGCGCGATGCAGTTGCGGCAGCATCTGAGATAACGGCAACTTACCAGACCATGAAGATTTTATGGTTAAAAACCGAACATAATTCTACAATCATATCGCCACATTCAGTGGTCTACACACGGTAAGTGAAGATGAAAAAAGTAATCGCTGTCCTGTTTGTTCTGATGTCTCTGGGTTCTGCTACACAGGCTTTTGCTGGTAACTGCCAGCATGATAGTGATACAGCTGCTGACGGCTCACGTTGCGGCGGGCGTTCTGCTGATTCTCGCCCCGGCGGATATTGATTAGGACAATATAATTAGGCCGCGAAAGCGGCCTTTGTGACATGTCACATTGGTTTGGTTTTGTCTAGCCCGATAATATCAAGGTGAGAGCTTTCATAACTTTTACCGAATAAAGCAAAACATATCGTGTCGAGTTCTCTCTTGTGCTTGGATGCCCTATCGAAATTACCACCCCAACAGCAGATGAACCCACCAAGTATGGCTGACTCAAAAAGTAGTGATGCCGCACCAATATGCCTGAACCAGAGGTCGATAAGTAAGGCAGCGAACGCTATTAAGGATCCCCACCCGCCGATCCTTCGCCACTTCTCGGCTTCGTATTGAAGAGAAGCAATATATTCAATTTTATCTCTCGTCATTAGTTCCCCACCGCCTTCCCTAAATCTGGTGCTCTGCGTGGCGCAGTATCGCCAGGCTCCCACCAGCTCGTTGTGTTGAACTCCCGCTGCGCGCGGTCCCTAACCCTGTCGTTGTACCCTGGGTTTGCCATCTCCTGAAGCTGTTGCAGGATCAGGTGATTGGTAATGGCTTTAGCATACCAGAGGTTGGCAAATGGGGTGATCATGCGAGCGGTTTTTAGCGCATCGGCGCCGAAGGAAGTTTCTTCTCCCTGAAGCGCTTTCTGTGGATTGGTGATCAGCAACTTTGTCAGTTGCTCGGCGAAACTCAATACCGGACCGCCGATTGTAGCCGCGATACTCGATCCATATTGCGTGTGATCCTGGAACAGGAAATCTCCATAGATACCGAACGAACCGCCCTTCAGCAGTGCCTGCACCCAGGTGGTAGGCTTTGTCATGTCCAGCGGGTCATTGCCTGTCAGCAGGCTGTTCATCTGGTTAGCAAACATCCCGGCCAGCGTCGTACCTGCAATATAGGACGCCAGAAATTTTATGGCTGGCACGGTATCCAGATCGCTCGCCCTGTTAACCAGCTGGCGAAAACCAGCGAACGGCGTGGTTTTAAATAGCATGAAGCTTTTAAGCAGTTGGCCGGCATCATCGCGGGCGTAGGTATCCAGCCCGGTGGCCGTTGTCACTGCGCTGGTCATCTCACCGTGAGTGATCCCCAGCAATTTCTGAGCAGCTTCCGCCCTAGCGTTACGCACCATGCGCGAAATCGTCTGCTCGGCCTCTGCGTCGAATGCTTCCTTCATCCGCTTCAGGCGTTCAGTTGACATATCGCCAAGCGCTGCCAGTGCCGTATCACTCCCGGCTCGCACCTGGGCGATCCGGTCAGCCATAATATTGGTGATCACCTCATCCGGAACGGCGTAAATAGCGTCCGGAGTCATGCCCATATGTCCGGCTGTTGTCATTGGTCGCAGCTCTGCCGCTGCCATGATAGCCCAGTCCTCATTACTCCATCCCTTATTTGCCAGGATAGTTTTATCTGAGCCCTTAACTTCATCCAGGGTCTTAAATTTGCGGGTTAGCTCGCCAATGTTTTTATACATCAGCAGGCCGAATGACGCCTTGTTTGCCCGGTCCATTGCAATAAGCCCGGACCACTTCAGGGTTTTCTCAGCAAACCAGCCGGTAATGCCGCGAGACAGATCAAACCCACCCATCTTCGATACGACAGCAGCATGCGAATCTACAAGCAGGCCAAGCTCCGCATTCGCGCGCTTCGCATCGCCGTTAAACAGGTTCCTCAGCGTATTTGCCGAGAGCCGCATGCCATTACGGTCAAAGCCTAATGCCTGCGCATTCGCGCGCATTATGGCCTGGTCGCTGGTTGCGGTCAGAACGCTGGTACCGAGCATGGCGCTGGTCATAAGATTACGGAGGCCGCCAACAGCAGACGTGAATACGCTCGATGTGGCCGCGCCATTAAGGCCCGCCATTGAGTTAAACATGCGCTCGACCATCTTGCGCTCATCGTTCATCTTGCCGACATCCTTCCCGCCGGTCACCGCACGCTGATAGACACGGTCCAGCACCAGGGAAAAGTTTCTTGCAGCATCAGGTCCGAATGCTTTCACCACCCCAAGATCGCGCGAAGAAGACTGCAGGTGCGACATCATCACGCCAGCAACCGGCTGCTGAGTGTAGCGCTCCATGTAGGCAAAATGGGATTGGGCGTCTTTAAACGCCATCACCCTGCTCTGGGATCCGCGGTTCTTTATCCCGCCGGTCCCCATGAATGCGCCCGGGTCGATTTTGTTGGCACCGTCGGTGGCCTTCGTTTCAAAGATCGCTTCCAGCGCCTGGCGATACTCTATGTCATTCATCGGGCTGCCGTCAGGATTAACGTAATTGCTGCGATCCTGGGTGTTGTAAACGTCGTCCACCCATGCCTGCCGCGCAAACTCAATCGGCGGCTGGCGGCCAGAAAGCCTCGCCTTAGCCTGTTCTGCCAGCGGCAAAGATGCCAGCCACTCATCGCGCCCGGCGTTGCGGATAAAATCGGCGTCGTCCACATACGGCAAATGCCAGTCGTCGCGCAACCCGATATCAAAACCGTTGTCGTTCATCTCCTGCCGCGCCCGGCTGGTTACGTCGTTCCAGACTTTTGCGATCTTCTTCGCCTGCGGGTTACCGGTATCTTCACCATATAGCTCTTTCAGGATCTGCAGCTGTGCAGACTTAGCCGCCTGCTGATCGAAAAAGCTGCGAAAACGCTGCTCACCAAGTGCCTTGCTCTGCTCGAAAAATCTTCTAACGTCATCGCCAGCTTTGAGCATTTCTGCGCTAAGCTGGCGTGACCAGTCCTGATAGGCGCCTGTTGCCAACTCCTCAGCAGAAGTGACATTGATGTCAGGATCCTTGCCGAAAATCTTCGTGCGGCGCCCGGCAAAGATAAACTGCTGCAAATTGGCGGGCGTCTGCTGTTCTGGAGGGATATTCGCATCGAGGGTGTCTGTTACCCTGCTGATGGCCAGCGCGTTCTGTGCGACGCGCTGGCGCTTCTTATAGACATCATGCACAACGCGCTGACGCACAAGCTCAGCGGCCTCCATGTACGTCTGTGCATCAGGGATACCAGTCTTTCCTTCCCTGGCGTTTTTCCGGTGAACGTCGCGCACGGCCTCTTTGATCCGGTCTTCGATATTTTTCAGCTCATCAGCCTTGGGCTGGCGGCCCAGCGTCTGGGCAATGGCTTCAACACATGCCTGTTTCATTATGGGTTCCTCAGGAAGCACGCTGCTGCAACGGAGTAAACTTTCGACTCTGCCTGTACGGTCTGGATCAGGTCGTCAAATTCAGCCAGAACGTCAGAAAGTTTTGCTAGCTGTCCGGTGTCAGGGTGCGCGATCGTTAATTCTGGATTCGCAGTTGCCATATCACGTGCGGCCATCAAGTCGTAACTGTTTGATGAAATCGCCTGGCCGGTGTCAGGATCAACACTGACCTGCCCGCTAGTTTCGTCGGCTGCCGTAAATGCACTTTCTGCGCGCGGCGCCGGTGCTTCTCCTGCCAGTTCTGACGGCGTTTCATACCTGACACCATTCTCTTCGAAAACCTGCTGCATTGCATGGTACTGCTCGCTTGCAGATTCCAGCATGCCTGGCCTCGCCGGGCCATCCAGCCCTCGGGCCATCATGCCGATGTTCACCGGCTGACCGTCATTTAGCTGCCGGTATGCTTCATCCATGGCAGCCACATGGCTGTTGATGCTCTCGTTGCTGGCATGCAGAACCGGGGCCGACTCAATGTCGTAATAAAGCCCCTCGTTCAGAGTGTGGGCCGCATCGATGTCGCTAGGTTTAATTTCTGTCTCACGCACCAGGCCACGCATACTTTCAGGGATGATCCCCTGCTGAATACGTGACAGGTCAGCGCGGGCCTCATAAAACTGACCTCCCTGCTGATGTGGCGCAAGAGTGTCGCGGGCATTCTGAAGGCGCTCTCTGGCAGTAGCGAGCTGGCTGGCTATGTCATCAAGCTTCGCCCTGTTTTCAGCATAATAACGGCGATTAGCGCCACCGCTTCCGGTTGGTGCTGCATCACGGATGGCTTTATCCTGAGCCTCAAGTTTCGCTACTGTACGCTCACCATTAGCAATCTCTGACTGCCACACCTTCCTGTCACCACGGGATAAAAGCTGATCTGCGTTCTGCTGCAATTCACTCATTCGCGATTCGAAGGTAATCTGCGGCACCTCTGGCGCAGCAGGGCCATCACCTAACGGGGAAGGTTGCGGTGTTGCCTCAGTCACCGATGACGGTGAAGCAGTTTCTTCAGGAACGCTCTGAACCTCTGCCGCGGGGATAGGCGCTTCGGTATCTGCCGGAGGTGGCGTATCAGCATTTCGCGAGGCCAGGTGATGAGCACCACCAAAGGCACCGCCAAGCACAGCGTCAACCAGCATCGCCTGCCCGTCAAATACCCGGTACTGCTTCGCCATATCGGAATAGCCTTTCTCCTCCAGTGTTTCGCCAACTGAATAACGGTTAAGGCCACCAAATCCTGTGTTTATTGCTACGCCTGATGCGATGCGCGTGGCCAGCGTCGTACCGATAGCTGCGGGAAGCGCCATGCCGGCAGCATTGAAAGAACTCTGTTGCGCAGCCAGATTACGCGCCGTGGACTCGTCTACACCTTTGGCTCTGAAGTCCTGATATGACTGCTCATAGGTAGAGCCAAAAGCCGTGGCGGCGCCGACCGTAGGGCCGCCGATGATTGAGGCACCAATCGCTGGCGCAAACTGGCCGAGCCCATAAAGCACCTCTGCGGCCGTACCCTGACTGCCGGCGTCTGGTTTCACATAACCGCGCGCGCCCTGCAGTTGCTTACCGATCGTGTCATAGGTGTCGTTCAGGGCTTTATCAGCGTCAGGGAACATAACGCGGAAAATGTTCACCGTCGGCGCCACATCTGCCGTGAATGCTGGATCGCTGATAAGTCGCTTGCTGAAACCAACGGCAGACTGCGCCAGCCCGATTGTTCCCTCCGCTACACCTCGTACAGGTGCGGAAATAGACCCCTGGAAAAACGTCGGATCATAGTCTTCTGGCCGCGCCGGATTAGCCGTCGTTTTATCGTCCGTCCATGCCTGGCCTTCAGGAGCCAGAGAAAATACATCGGCCATTATTCAACCCTCACGACTATTGCCTGATTTGTTTTTGGGTCTGTCGCCCAGCGCCCGCTTCCGCTCACCAGGCGATACTGGTTATTGCCAATGTTCACCGGCGTAAAGTTTGAAGCGGCATTTTCATTCAGCCCGGCATCTTTCAGCGCCTGCTGTGCCGCCACTGTGTAGCGATCCTTGAAAGTGGATTTATCCATGCCGAACGGCATTACCACATCACCACCATTGAAGCCTTTGTAAACCCCGCCGGTGGCGTATTGCGCGGCCTTCTCGACCACATCAGAATTAGCCGCATCGGTGCGGGTCATCGCGGAATCTCCAGACTGGTAAGCGATCCCGGCGTAAGCGGATTTGAACAGGCTATAACTCAGCTGTCTGGCCTGCGGGTTATTGGCAAATGCATTGCCAACCTGATCATCAAACGCACGCTTCAGCTTGTCCTCGCTGGGTAGTTGAACCGGCATGATCCCGGCATCTTTCATGCCCTTCGTGGGGTTTAGAAGCTGGTCGCCAGCCAGAATAACCTTCGATACGTCGTACTTATTCATGGTTGGCTTGTAGCCAATAAACTGGTCGTAGGAAATTACCGGGTTTCGGTTGTCATATTGGTTGTCTGGCGTGCCGAGAAGCAGCGCGGAATACGCTGTCGCGGCATTGTTCGGAGCGATTGCAGAGGCAACCTGGCGCATGGCCGCCGGCGGTAATGTCTGGCCCATTGTTTGAAGTAGGTTAATGGTCTGATCGACGTTTTGCGTCCCTCGCACCTGCTGCGCTAGTGTAGACGCTTCCTCACTTGAGAGAATTGGCGCGGATATCCCGATCTTCTGCAGGTCAGGTTGTGCAGAGAAACGGCGTGAAATTTCCTCAGTAACGGCCTGAGGGGTATTATTTTGCATTGGTCTGTATGCACCAATGTCCACGGCGGCGCCAAATGGATTATTTTGCCTTTCTGAAATAACTTTTGTTGCAGCGGCGGCAACCTGATCATAAAGCGCGGCGCGCGAGGCGTACCCTTCCCCGGTCTGCTCAGGTGTTGGCTTCAACTGATTGACGTATGCCGTGATGCTGTTAGTGGGCATATTGCGGAATGAGCCAATGTACTGCCCGGCAATCTGCGTATTCCTGAATTCGGTGTAACGCTGGTTCCCCTCCCGCACGCCGTAGGCAGCCATAAAATCAGCTTCCCCTGGCGGGTTTGGGAACTCAACACCTCGCATGTAGGCCGCGGTGGCGTCGCGAACCTGGCTATCGATAGCTGTTCTGTATTCGGCCTGCTGCTGCCGTCGGATCTGGTCAGCCTGGCGCAGAAAAGTGGCCTGCGCTTCCGGCGTGGCGGCGTCGAATGCTGCATTGCCGGTGTAGCGTTTATTGCTGGTTGGCAACTGAGTGAGGCCCAGCGCGGCGCTGACGCCGGTTGATAGCTGGTCAGAACTGTACGGTTGCGTGCCATTTTCATGTTTGATGATGGCGGCACAGAGCGCCTGCAGCGTATCAGGGTTTGATGCATCAAGCGGCTGGTTAGCAGTGACGCCGAGCTGCGCGCAAACCGCTTTGATGTATGCAGCCGTGTCGTTATTGTCAGACGGCGGCGCCCAGCGGTTAATGATCTCGCCAACGGTATCAATCCCCTGCCGCTGGTAGGATATGAGGTTGCGGCCCAGCGCGCGGATCCCATGCTCAGGGGTCTCGAATTTTGCAAACCGGCCATCACTACCAGTCTGGCCAATCCACGGGTTTGATGAACTCGCTTCGAGGTTCCCTGGGTTATTGTTGCGTACCCCGCGCGGGCCATCTGCTGATGCTTCACCACCGCCGGCGACAGCACGGTGTGAACCGGCGGCCGTATCGCTCAGCTCACCGTTGCTCTGAATGAAGCCGATCGCGTTATTTGCTGACCACTGAGAAAGCGCGCCATCAGCGACCCTCTCTTTGAATTCCACCTTTTTGGCCTGGATCTGCTCAGGGCTCCAGCCATGTGCGGCGCCGAAGCTTTCTATTTGCTGAAACGCCTGCTGATTAGCCAGCACATAGTTGGCATTATCGCCGTACATCGCCGAAGCGGTTTTGGCACCGGTGGTCAGCGTTGCCTGGAACTGCCCCTCTTCATACGCATTGAGCTGCCCTATCTCATGCCGGCCAGCCTGAGACGTAAACTGGATGCGCTGCTGCTGAGCCTGCTGCAGGAATCCCTGCCGTGCCGACTCCGGCAACTGCATCGCCAGCTCCTGAGCCTTTGCGTCAAAGAGCTGGGTGTATTCCTGCCCCTTGCCGAGGGCATTTTTACCCTGCAGGTTAAGCAGGCCATTCTGCGGGTTGGTCATCAGATCGCTGGCGGTCTGCGTCAGTTGAAGCGATGCATCCTGTGCCATAGCGACATCAGCGCGCTGTTTGGCCTGGCCGAATACGTCAAGCGCCTGGCTTCCTGCGCTCAGCAGCGCATCGCCTGCGTTTGGTTGATCGAATGCCTGAAATCCCTGAGTGGAAACGCCACGGCTTTCAACCTGACGCCCGGCGACTGTTGGTACAACTGGCATAGTTTTCTCCTTATCGACCGGTAGGTGTGCCGATGGCAGCAGAAATTGGTGCGGCCTTACTCTGCGTGAACGGGTTCCAGGTTCCGCCGAATGACTGATAAGCGCCATAGGCTTTCAGCGGCGCAGTAAGCAGCGTTGTCGCCGCGCCGATAGTTCCTGAGCTTTTAGCCGCGCTTGCCTGCGCTTCATAGTTAGCCGCCTGCGTCTGATATCCGTATGCTTCTCGCTGAGCATTATTGACGGTAGTCAGAGCATCCAGTGCGCCAAACTGCGCCGTATCCCCGAAGATATCCAGCGCAGATCCTGAGCTCATATCAGCACCAGTTGCGCCCATTATTGCCGCCTGCGTGCCCTGCCGCTGCCGGGTCTCACGACGACGCTGATCGGCCTCCGCGTTACCGCGATTTATGGCGTCATTAGCCTGGGCAGTTGCGACATCAGCATTCTGCTGAGCAACCGCGGCAGTATATTTACCCTGCTGATACTGGTTATATGCAGACAGGCCGCTGAGCGCTAAAGTCGCGCCGGCGGCGATAGTCGGATCACACATCAGTTTTTCTCCATGTAAAAGCGGTGAAACGGCAGGCCGAGCACACCATACGGCGCCGGGTCTTCCAGGGTAAAACCGAGCCAGTGAAGCCACGCTTTTGCGACGTGGTTACGGGCATCGACATAATTTTCGAGATACGGATAGACGGACAGCATTGCAGCAACCACCTTCCGGCAGCGGCGCAGAAATGTGCGCTGATAGCGCTCCAGATCATCCGTGCCGACAAGCCAGGGGATCCCGCTGCCGCCAATCATTGAAGCGGGCGCCACGCCAAAGACGGTGACTACGCGGCCGTTTATCAAGCCGGCACAACAGAAGGTTGATGTGCGAAGGCCGCACTCCAGAACACGGGCAGCACTCCAGCCATTCGTGGCGGCAAACTCTTCGATGTCGGCCAGGCGCACGCGGGGGATAATTTCAGCGATGTGCTCTGCGGTGGCCGGGACTATCCGGGCGTCAATCATTAAAAGCCTCCCACGGTAATACGAGGGATCACCGCCAGCACAGAAAGCGGCAGCGGGTCAGTCTGACGGATTTTTACCCGCCCATTTTTATCCCAGTTGCTGTCGAGCTTGACCTCTACTTTGCCTGTGGCGTCATCAACCGGATCGTCGTAAAACTCAAACTCGCGCTGGGGGTATTCGTACCACTGGCCACCTGGAGTTGATGCCCAGATGCCGCGGCTGGCGTTGACCACCAGCGTCACGGTATTGATCAGCTGTTTCTTATCGAGCAGCGTCTCCTGCCCGTTAATATTGATGTCCAGGGTTTCAAACTGGGCGTTAATCGGCAGGCCGATGTGGACCACAGCGCCGGGTTTCTCCAGCGTAACGGCGCCGCCGGTGACGACTTTCTGCGGCTCTACACTGGCGTCGGATAGTACATTGACGGTCTGCCCCTCAAGGTGATCGAGTCCGGAAAATGTCTGGCGGGCCATGTACCAGTTAGTGGTGGCGGTATTGCGCAGGACAGGAGGAATATTCCGGTTTGCCGTCACGGTTACCGAGTTGCCGCTTTCAACCGAAATTATGTCGCAGCGCAGCTGCATAGCGACGGCGCTACCATCTTCAGGATCGGTTCCTGTGTAGGGGAACTGGATCTGTGCGCCGACGTCTCCCGCGGTAAAATAGCTGGCCCCGCTCATCGTCAGGGTATACGGCACCTGATAACTCCAGTCCCCGCTTCCACCGCCGATAGTCGCCGCCCGGCTGCCGGTGTTGCGTCCGTCATAGGTCAGTCCGCTGTCGACAAAGAAAGCGTCAAGGTCATCGGTGAACTGGCGGCTTGCCAGCCTCTCGATATAGCGTTTCGTCTGGCCGTTGATGGTGCGGTTAACCACGAAATAGATCGCATCCTCGCTGCCTTCACTGATACCGCAAGTGCTCTCATATTTCCCGGCGCTGGATTGCGGAGACCAGGCGAAAACCTGCTGATCACGCAGATAGGTCAGCACCAGCAATTTTCCATCGTCACGCACGCAGAACGCGCTGGAGAACGGGACAATACAAAACGCCCAGTCGACAATGCTGCGCTTCTGGAAAAGGTGATTAGCAAGGATTGTCAGGTCGTTGCCCTGGAATCCATCCACATCAAACGAGTAGGCCAGATCCCGCACAACGCTGCCCTTCTCCTGGATAAAGAGCGCGATATTCGAAACCGCTATAGGAGGTACATCGCTGCAGCCGTTTGAGCCCTGAGAACTCAGGGAGAATGCAGAAGGCGTAAGCACTTTATTCTGGTCACCGGTCACAACAAACTCACCGCCGGAGGTCAGAACAACAAGCGATCCGACATCGATAAGGTGGCGAATTTCGTTAACCTGCCGGCCAGCGTAGGTATAAACGATCCTGTCATCGTCCTGCGTCGGGTTACTCTTGCCGAAGTCTTTATAGTCACCGGTACGGCTGGCCCAGATGGTTTGCGGATACGCAGGGGATGCAGCGAAGTACAGCCTCTGCTGGTAGTAGACGACTGTCGCCGGATAGCCATTAACGCTGTTCCACGCGTAGCGCGCCCATTTGTAGCTGGCCTTGTCAGCACCGACAACGTTCTCAGGGATACGAGAAACCACATCAGCGGTTGCAGTCAGCCCGTCACCTGCGACAGCAGTGATCCGCACAATGCCAAACCCACTATGCAGGTATTCCCACTGCACGCCTGTATCATCATCGCCGGTACCGCCCCAGCCATCCCACGCCATACCTTCGGTGTGTGATGGGCGTAACGTCCCGGTTTTTCCTTCGGTATTGGCGCGATAGTAGTTGCTGTCGGCGCGCCGGATATCCTCGATCGATGTGCTCTTGCTTGTTTCCCATACCGGTACAGAGTCAACGGCTGGCTGCTCAAGGTAGAACAGCTTTCCGACCTGCTCGGCGCCGAATATTGCAGAGCTCGCGGTAAGCGTGATTGTCCCGGTTGTGGCGCTGGCCCAGACAGTTTTGGACTCGTCGACGTTGATATCCTCAAAAGGGCCGTTAGTTGTCTGCACATCGACGATCTGCCAGTTGTCATGCGCGTAACGGCGCAATTCTTTAGGCGGATAGGAAGGATGCACGATCGTCATCACGTCGGCGCTTTGGGTGAATTTCAGGCCGAAAACATCACTGTCAGCATAAGGCGTCGCCAGCTCATAAATCACATCGCCGGTGGTAAGCACCAGGCCGCCGTCTTTGATGACGCGCATGTAATTGTGACCAAACTCCAGCGCATAGGTCTGCACCGTCGAAAACTGGAAAGGTATCAGGCGACATTTGCGATCCGGGTATTTCGCCGCGGCGATGAACTGCGTGCCCGGGCGGTTCTCTACCCCGCCATACTGCCGCACAATAAAGTTATCGCACTTGCGCAGCGCCACCTGGTACTTCGCCATATCGATGCGGCCATAGAGCGATGGAGCAATTTCGCCACCTGAGAAGCTCGGTTGTATCCAGCTAACAGCCATCAGCACATCCTCGCTACGGTAAACGGATCGTCAGGCATTTGCGGTTCCTGCGATTCGTTCATGCTGTGAGAGCCAGCACTGAGGATGATCCGGCTATACATGCTCAGGGCATTATTGCCGAGGTCGGCATTACCCGTGAGAACCATGTTAATAGCCGCGGCCAGGCGCCAGGATAGAGCCTCCTGGAAGATGGAATCGAACATGTTCACGTCGGTGATGCGGGCAACATACCGAAGCCAGGCCTGCGGCAGATCGGTGTAAATCAGTCGCCCCGTGCCGGCACTATCCGCGCCGACCACATACTGCACGCGCATAGCAGCCGTCGGATATCGTACGCCAGGCAGCGGGATCTCAATAATACGGAGGCAGTCAGTGGGATAGGTATACGCATAATCCCAGTCCTGCGGCGGGTTGTTGGTGTCAGCCAGCGCGATATTCTTGGTCGCAAAATTCCAGTCAAAATCGGCCAGGACAGCATCGCGAATCGACTCGTAATACAGGGAGCATTGCCCGGCTTCTTTGCTGGCTTCTTCCAGACTGTTGATGCTCCGGTTATTACCGATGTTGCTCAGCGCCCGGTTGCAGATCTCAATGACAGAGGCCATTACTCGCCCCCTTCACCGTAAAGCGTCTGCGCTGCCGTCTTCGGCGCCTCACCTGAAACAGGTGCCAGCGCCATATCGGTGATTTGCAGATCCGCGCTGCGGAAAGTGCCATCGTCGCCTTCACGCGCCGAGATACCCTTAATCACTGCTTTTGCGGTGATCATCACCTCAGTGCCTACATTCTGCGGCGGGGCTTTCAGCTTATTCAGGGTGTCATTGTTCAGCGTGATGCACAGCCCCCACGGATATTCGTCACGGGTTTTGGTCTCGCCGCTTTCATCCTGGTAGCTGTCGGTGCCGGTTTTGAGATTGACCATTTCCATAGAACGCTCCTACAAGAAAGGGGCCGAAGCCCCCTGGTTTATTCTGAGGCTCAGACGCCTAAATCTTTTCGCTTTTCGGCGATCTTCTCGCGCAGCGTTTCGGCTTTGGTGTTGTGATGAGGCTTCTCGTTAAAGAGCAGCTCGTACTCTTCGCGGAGCTTATCCAGCTCGTCATCGCCACCACCGCCTTCGTTCAGCGACTCAGGTTTAACGACGGCGGGAGCCACAACCTTTTGCGTTGCCTTCTCCTTTGCTTCCTTTGCCGCTTCGTTCAGCGGCTCCAGCGCTGAGCCAGGCACCCCGTCATACTCAATCTCTGAACCCTCCGGCCAGAGGTTGTTATGGATATGGGACAGACGCAGCACGCGGTATTTTGCTTTTTCTGCTGACATCGATACCTCCTTAGCCGGTCACTTTAGAGCGGGTCGGGTACGGGGTATTCGCATCAACGTCCAGGTTGATACCGGAGGTGAACGCGCCAGCAGTCAGCGGGCCGGTGGCTACTGAGTAGTTCACACGCAGATAGCGCTGAACGCCCGCCGGTACCTTCGCCGACACAACGCGCTTACCAGCTTTAAGCGCTGCCAGAGCCAGGGCACCGCTGTCATAAATGGTCGTCCAGGTGCTGTTGTCCGGGCTGGTCTGCAACTGCACGTTGACGGTAGCGGCGCCAGAAGCGGTAGCCGTGGTGTTAACGAGAGCCCAGAATTCCAGCGGATAACCAACGCCGATATCACGGCGGGTGCCGTCGACAGGCGCCAGGTCAATCACATCAGTAGAAGCAGCAGTAGCCGTAACCGCCTGCGCTTCGGAGAACATCAACAGTTTGTCGAGAATCATCTTCATTTCTCCATTTAGCAGCCCGTTACCGGGCCGCTGGTTATAGTCAGGGGTTAAACCACGCGAGCTTCAGTTTCCAGAAGCGCATCGGTTTCGCGAATCGGAACGCCACGGAAGCTGGTCCACCATTCGCCTTCAGTCTCTTTGACGCTAATCGCCAGAGAGGATTTCTCCAGAGATTGCAGGTCAAGAGCCTGGGCAACGGTGCGGTTCATGTAGAACACCGGGCGCCCCATGCCACGGTTAGGGATGCGATGCAGCGCTTTCACCATGAGCTTGGCGATGTTCGCCGCCGCAGCAGGATCGGACAGGTCGCTGATATCGATGTTCGCGATGCGCACAACGTAGCGCCAGTCGCGCAGGCACAGGCCGTTATCCCACTTATAGTGGGTGCGGTAGCCTTCATACTGGCCGCCGTTGGCATCTTTCAGAGTCTGCTGACCTTTATCTTCCATCTGCAGACCTGCTTTCTGGCCTTTCGGGAAGATACCGTGAACGGTGTTTTCGCCCCATACAATGAGCCAGATTGAAGTGTTATCGGTGCCAGTACCGCCGGCGTCGATAATGTTTTGCGCGTTGGTAGCCGTCAGGTCGGAGTAACGAGAGGACAGGCCCATGAACTGCTGCGGGTTAACGCTGGTGTCGCCATAAAAAAGCGTTTGAGCCATCTGCTGATTCATCGCTTCAATAAATGCGCGATCTTCTGACAGTCGGAATTCAGCGGTATTTCCGTTCAGATCTGCCAGAGATTTATCAATCTCCGCATAAGTTTCCAGCATGCCAATGCCATCGGTAACCTGCACAGTGGTCGATTTGCTCGGCTGTACGCCGTAGTTGAGCAGACGCCAGGTCGCCGACGGCAGACCAGAGCGAATGGTCGTACGATGACCGGTAGGCAGGTTGCCTTCAACGATTAGCATGTCCTGCAGGATCGGGTTGGTTTGGGAAAGGAGTTCGATAATTTTATCGATTTTCCCGTTCGGGTCGATGCGCTTACCCCAGTCAGCCAGCGTCAGCGCAGTAATGCCTTTAACAGCCATGGTTATATCCTCTCTTATTTGCCATAAAGCACTTCGGCCGCACTACGCTGACCGCCCTCTTTACCTGTCACCATGCCGTCTTCCGACATGGCCTTGCCTACTTTGATGAACGCTTTCACCAACTCCGGGTGATTACCCAGCCCTGTGCCGTTCAGATATTCCTTCAACTCCGGCGTACCGAAGGTATCCAAAGCGCGCTGAGCAACGCCGAGGTTGGCTGTCAACTTATCGCCGCCGATTTCTTTATCGGCCTTCACAGTTGCTGCCCACTCTTCAGTTTGTGCCTGCCATGCATCTGCCTGACGCTGCTGCACACCGGCCAGAATTTTCGGGTATGCATCCACCAGCTTCTGCGCCTGCTCATTGGTCAGGTTCAGCTCGCGCGCTACCGGCTCGAAGTCCTTCAGTGCTTCAACGTCCAGCTCGACGCCTTCACCTGCCTGGAATTCGTATTTCTCCGGCGCGCCTTCCTGCTTCTGCTCTTTTTCTTCAGCAGGCTTATCCTTTGGCTTTTCACCATCAGCTGGTTTGTCGTGCTGAGGTTTGTCACCTTCAGCACCAGGCTGTTGCTTATCGACTTCTGGTTTTTCCTGGTCAACTTCTGGTGCTGGAGCATCGGCAACAGGTGCAGCTGGCTCAGACGGCGCCGGTGCAGCGCCACCGTCGGCAGGCTGCTCATTGCAAAGGCGGCGATACAGCAGACGATCAAATAAGTTCATTGGTTATCTCCTTAAACCGGGATCGTTTTGGCTTTGAGTTGCGCCAGAACTGCGGCAAGAGTGGTGCGCAGTGCAGTGGTATCTGTCAGCAGCGCGTTGTATTTGGCGACCAGGTCATTGTGGTCAGTGACAAGACCAGCAACGTCTGATGCTGAAGAGTTGGTGTCAGCGGTTGCCGTCATTGCAGCCGGAGCCGCAATCGCCGCGCCAAGCTTCACACCGCCGTAATCTGTCGTGGTCGGAGCGCCAATTACTGCCGGCGCCGGATCGGGAACTTCAACGATCTGCTTATTGCCATCGAATCGGACTACGCGCTGTTTTTGGATCTGAGTCATTTGATTACCCCATTAGCCTCTGCGGCCATCTTCAGATACTGTTCAGGGCAGTGCGCCATGACGCGCTGGAACACTGCCAGCGCCAGGTTGCGCTGCCCCTCGTTGAAAGCAGTCACTTGCGGATCACCGGCAAAGCAGGCAGAAAACACCTTGCCCTGCTCCAGTACCCCCCAGATCACCCGGCGGCCCTGCTCGCTACCCATGACGAAACGGATATCTTCAATGTCACGCTGTTGAAGGATTTCCTTCTCTCGTGCCGATTCAGCAGCCAACTGGTCATCATCAAAATCTGTCATTGCTGGCCACCTGCAGGAGCACCTGCTGCGTTAGAAAGAGCTGTCAATACGCTGGGATCCGCCGTCTGCGCTTCGCTGAGAGTCTTGGCACCCTGAGCGGCAGCCATGCCCATAGCCACCATTTGCTGCTGTTGCTGCTGCTGAGCGCGCTGCTCGCGAACCTGCTCAACCTGTTCCTGTGGAACGATGACTGTCGGCGAGACACCGGACATCTCCGCGAATGCATCGATGGCCTGATCCACGTTGAGTTTGTCCAGCGCTTCCGGCTTGGCCTGTGCCAGCTGGCCAATGAAGCCAACGGTGGATGACAGGCTGGACAGGCCTATAGATTTCTGTGCCTGCGCCATCACAGAGATGTACTCGATGCGCAGCGGCATACCCTGTAGGACGTCAGGCGGCTGCGGGAGAAGGTTTTTTCTCGCCATGATGGAGAAGGTGCGATCGATAAGCGGGTTCAGGCATTCGTCGTTCAGGCGCTCAAGAACAGGACCAAGCATCAACAGCTTCTCTTCTTTCATCTCGATCACTGCTTCAACCGGCATCGAGCGGGTATTGATGTTCTGCAACATCATGAAGAGGTCGACAAAGTAGGCGCTGTTGATGATCTGCCGGGTATCCTGGATATCGGCGAGCAGGTCGGCGGTATTCGGGTTAACCAGATAGGCAGGCTTGAAACCATCCTGGCCGGTGACCTGATCGATATAGGTGATATCTCCAGGCAAAAGGGAAACGCGCTGGTTGCGGAGTGATGACGGACCAACCATCGGCGGGTTGGTGGCCTTGTCGATCAGCTGGCTTTTGCGCTTTTGCTCAAGCTGCAGAGCCTTAACCTGACCAAGAGCGATCATGCCCGGGCAGGATGAGCCGTATACGTCCTCGCCGTTCACTTCCCAGCGCGGCGCCATAATCGGGAATTCATCGAAACCAGACTCACGCAGCAACTTATCGCTGTCGCCTCCAACCTCGTAATAAACCGATTTGACCGGCTTATTTTTGCTGTTGAGCTTGGCGGTATCGCGGTCGATGTTCGGATAAACGGCATGAATAACTTCGATCCAGCTTTCATAGTTGCCGGAATCCCACATGCCCTTCACTGAATCGCTGACGTTATTGAGGCCAAACTCCATTACCAGCTGGCGCACCGTCATGGAGAACTTACGGAAACAGGTATCTACGCTGCCGCGCGCAGAGTTCGCCATGTAGTAACTGCCGATCGGAAACATCATCGTGCGGATAACGTCGCTGTCATCTTCCAGAACAGCCATAGCGCCGGTGCTGTAATTCCCCAGGCTGGCGTAAAGCAGAGGCAGTGACTGGTAGATATTGGATTTGTTGAACACTTCGTTCATGCGGCGCTGAACGACTTCAAGCCACAGCTTCACTGGGCCGTAGTCCATCATGTCAGGGTCAGGCGTTGCCAGCTTGAACCACGGGCGCGCAGGAGAAGTGATCCCCGACATCATGCCGCTCGATAGCGTGCGTGCTGCCAGGGTGGCGGTGGGGTCAACAATTTTCGTATTGCGACGGTCATCCCGGTTTACATCGGTGACCAGGAAGCGGGAGCCACGCGGATTTATGAAGTCGCTCAGTTCGCGCCAGTGCGGATCGAACGATGAGCGATCATTAGTGAGCTGTGCCTGCTGCTTTTGCAGTTGCTCTTTCAGGGTTTCCGCTGCCATCTGCCGCGCTCCAGTTACTGACCGAGCAGCGTTTTGCCGCTGGTATTTGCGGCGGAGGTATCACCCTGCGCCCCGGTTAGCAGCGTAGAGCTACGCCCGGCGGCCGCACGGCGGCGCCTGGTTTCTTCATCGCGGGAATCGACTACAGCCTGATCCTGTTCCTGCGGAGCCGCCTGAACTTCTGGTGCTGCAGGTACTGAAGGCTTGCTGCCAATGCACATATCGATACTCCATACGCGTTTAAATTATTACCAATTTAACCACATATGATTTATTTGTCGTAGTCTATTGACCTTTTGACGATAAATTATTACCTTTTTGGTAAACACAACATGAAAGCGCACCCCATTCCCTTCCATTGGTGGCTTTGTCGTTACTCAGATGGCGGAGTGCGCTTCCAGGTGTGAAAGCATCCGGCGTATGGCACATGCGCCGATAGCGGTCCGAGGGCTCCTTGGTACATGGCCCAGCGGGTAGCCGGAATGTGCAAGCCATGCCCTGCATGCACGACAGCGACTCACCATCGTGGCGGTACGGTGTGACACCTCGGAAGAGACGAGGATGCAACGATGAGAGCATTGGCGGAAGCAACGCCTCCCTCGCCGGGCGGTCCACTGTGGTAATCAGTGCTCTCTTCGTTGTGGCATTAGCTCAGTCGGATAGAGCAACCGCCTTCTAAGCGGTTGGTCGCAGGTTCGAATCCTGCATGCTGCACCAGAATCACACCTCAGGACTGTGATACCCGTAGTTACAGTGCAAGTTTGGCGGTGGCAGTTACCGCCCTTTTTACAGCAGGACGCCATTGCGATGACTTCATGCTGTAAACCCTGTGACACCCAGCCATGGACGGCATTTTCCATCATCCCTGTTTCGCCCGGTTCGTCCGGGCATTTTTTTGCCTGGTGACTGAGCGCTACCATATCGGTATACTCCCATAAAAAACATATGGGCTTATCATGTTAGAATCACTTAAAGAATTCACGACATCGACATTCAACACAGCAATGAATCGCGTTAAGAACCCTGCATTCGGCGCTTTCGCAATTTCATGGTGCGCATTTAACTGGAAGCAAATACTTTATTTGTTTTTTGCTGATAACGGAATTTATTACAAAATAGAATATATTTCTCAAAATAGCAGTTGGTGGAGCGTAATTATTTTACCTGCATTCTCGTCACTTGTTTTATGTGTTGGTTTACCATGGGTTAATAATGCTATAACGAAATGGCAAAGCAAGCCTCTTGACAATGCAGATTCAATTGAGAATTTCAAACAGGCGCGCATGATTCAACGCTCCACGCGATTGCAGCGCCTGAAGGCCAAGCATGACGTGACTTACGACAGAGTTAAAACTGGCGCTGAAAAAGATATCCAATCAATGAAAGAACAAATAACTGAATCTCAGGCAAGAATGGGCGAGCTTACCAGTGAACGAGACGAGTTACGTAAAAAAATAAATTTTTTAAATAAAGAAATTCAAAATCTTAAATCAAATATTGAGGACGCAAATTCAATTATCACTGAGAAGAATGAGCGCATTAGCCAGCTTGAAAACTCAAGAGAATCTTTATTGGCACAATTCAATCTTGATATTGCATCACAGCACAATCGACAGCAATCGGCTCCTTTGCAACCGTTAGATCTATATGACAGCATCAAAACAAAAATTGACAATTCACTCTTAAAAAATGATGAGATAAATAAAAAATATATTATCAAAGATAACAAAAACAGAAAGGATTAAGCCCACGGGTCGTACTCGCTGATCACGTTGGGCTGCTTTCCGCCGGCAGCAGGGAAATCTGAACGCTTCGTCACTGGATAGGCGAATGTCAGAAGCAGCGCATCACCCTTGCCCGGCGACCGGCCCAGACGCTCTTTGATATCCTCTTTCGGCTCCATGACGATCTTACCGTCCACCCTCACCTTGTACTCTGCTGCGGACAGGTCGTCCGCCGTCTCCTGGTCGTCCAGCGCGCCGCCGAGCTTGAGCCACGTCTTGCAGGCGTTGAACATCTCTCCGCGCTTATTCAGCATCTGAGGATCTGCCGATGCGCCGCCGAACGGCACTAGCTGCCAGGTACGTCCCCAGCCGTCACCGATGGACTTCAGCCCGGTGCCGTAACCGAAGTCGATAAACACCGCGTCAGCCTGGTACTGGTCCTCAAAGTCGGCGATACGCTTCGCCATAATCAGATCGTCGGTGGTCTTGTTGCCGGTCCACAGCACTTTGCTGTGCAGCCCCTGGCGGAGATAAATCACTGCATCATCCACGCCGGAATATGCCGGGTCGACGCCGATTATCCGCGGGGCATGGGCCACCTGCGCAGCGGTAACCACGCGCTTCATCGCCTCATCGGTAAGCCCGGTTGGGATAAACTGCAGTTCTGAGGCGTCCGGGAAGATCCCCCGCACACGGACCTTCACAAAGTCGCTGTCCTCGCCGTAGTCGTCCACCCATTTCTGCAGCTGCTGCTTGTTGGTGCCTTCGACGGTGCGGCTGTCGATTTGCGCGCACTTCCAGCGGTGCTTGTATTTGCGGAAGCACTCCCGGAACCGCCCGGTGTTGCGCGTAGGGTTACCGAACGCCACCCAGATGATTTCGGTGTCTTCGTCCGTCAGCGCTCCCTCGGCAACCTCCCAGACCAGATCCGCGATGTTGGATGCCTCGTCGAACACCACAACGATACGCTTACGCTCGTTGTGCAGGCCAGCAAATGCCTCGGTGTTGTGCTCAGACCATGGGATAGCGTCAGCGCGCCAGCGTTTGTCGTGGCCGGGATCGTTGCTGTACATCGCCGTGGCGGTGCAGGTGAACCACTCTTTCGTGATAGCCAGGTTCGACCATTTGATGATTTCCGGCCAGGTCTTCGTGCGCAGTTGGTTGTCGGTGTTAGCGGTCACCACCACCTTGCAATCTTCACAGGTGGACATGGCCCAGTTAATCAGCATCGAGATGAACGCAGATTTTCCGATGCCGTGGCCGGATGCGCGGGAAATCATCAGCGGCTGGTGACGAGTCGCGGGATTCTGCAGGTGCTCGCCTATCTCGCGGAATGTGTCAGCCTGCCACTGTCGCGGCCCGGAGGCGTGCGCCAGTTCGGTGCCATCCTCACCCCACGGGAACGCATACAGCGCATAGCCAAGCGGGTCATGGGTGAAGCTGGCGATATCGTCGATCAGCTGTTCTTCCGGGGATAAAGCGGCGTCTGTCACTGGTCACCACCCTGGCGCTCTCTCAGGCGGCGCCGGGCGGCGGCCATGCGGTCGGCAATGGTGACGTTCACGTTAACTTCCATGCGCTCTTTGAATGCCATCACGTCAACGTGCTTACCAATCAGCTCGAGGTTCTTCACCTTATCGGGCCATTTGATTTTCTTGAGGATGGTCTCTATCGAGGTCTCATCCATGTTCATGATGGTTGAGGACAGGTCAAACCCGCTTAGCGTGGTTCGCCAGATTTTCGGCCACTCGCGGATAGGCTTCAGGCTGCCGTCATCGTTCAGGATATCCAGCACGTCCATCTGGTCGATTTCCACCAGGCGCAGCAGCACGTAATCGGCGCTTACGCGCAGGCGCTTGTTGCGCTCTTCCATCAGCTCAGCGATTCGTTTCTGGATACGCTCATCACGCATCATCGTGCTGGCTTTGACGTGGGCAGACTTCGGGGAGAACCCGGCATTGATGGCCGCCTGCGTCTGATTTTCAGGGCATTTCACATACTCCTGGGCGTAGGCTTCCTGCATCACCGTCAACGGTTTGTACTGAGTTGATTTGCGCTTCGGATCCTTTGGCATGGTAAACACCCCGAAAATAATCACCCTTTCGGTAATAATACCATGCCACCAGCGATGTTACATGATCGGAATATCATCATCACTCACCCACCCGGCCCGGTTTATCAGGTAGGTAACGACACCCCGCACTTCAACATCGTCCAGGGCTTCCCCTTCCAGCGCCTCACCATCATCAGTGATCAGCGCCTGCCCGCGGACAACAGCGAATTCAGTTTTCCCGGCATATGCGATAAGAACATGATCACCCTGCTTTGGCCGGCGGCAGACATCGACGATGGCATAACCGGCGGCAGTCTCCAGGGCGCGACAGTTGGCGTCATACTGACAAAGGCGGGAAACGGTTAGCGTTTGCTCAACGTAGTCTGCGGCAGGTGATGGAAAGCCCATGATGAACCTCACATAAAAATACTGTATATATAAACAGTATAATCATGCGAGGGTTTAGTCAATATTACGTGACATGTCACAGCGATAGTTTTGTTTCGTGCCAGCCAAGAGTGGCCCAGCACTGAGAGTCACCAGCGCAAGGGCAGGATGCCACCGGCAGTTGATCGCCGCACTTGCCGCAGCGGCGTTTGCTGATGGCGTTAATCCGGCCGCGCACCCGGGCGTCATCCTGTCGGATCAGTAACGCGATGTACTCGGCCATCTCGTAGGGATCGCGACCAGGGCGGCGCAGTTACGCGCCAGCATCTCCTGCTCCTGCTCATCCAGCACCAGTTCAATTTTGCGCTCACCGTCGGCGGACTGCCGCGCGCGCTGCGCGGCTTTGCGTTCAGCGGGGGATTTAGGCATCAGTCTTCATCCTCTTCCGGTTCTTCCAGCGCGTCACGGAACGCCACTGCAACCACCTTCCCGCCGAACACTTCCATGTGTGCGTGTACCGGCGGCTCTTTGCCATCTTCGAACTCAACGACGAAAGTTAGCTTCGACATCACTTCACCTCCTGCGGGGCGGCTGCGAGCATGGCTTTATAACCAGCAACGTGACCGCGCCAATTAGCGACCTCTGATAACCAAGCGTTTAGCATTGACTCTGTTGGCTCCTTCGGCACCATCACGTAACCATCCGGAATTAAAGGAGAGTTGCCCAACTTGTTAGCCGTCGTTACAGGTTCTTCCTGGAGCATGGCGGCGCGGCAGGCGGAAATAATTTTCAGCAGGCGGTCATTGTTCGATATGGCGGCCTGACGTTGCGCCTCAGTAGTTGGCTCACCTTCGACTAAGCCACGAGCAACAAGCGCAGCATCCTGAATGGCTAGTTTATTCAGATTATCCCAGCCACACGGGTACGGGCATTGCACTACCGGCGCTGGATGCGCTGGGATGCGCCCAAGTAGTTTGTTCACCTCCTTCGCCATTGCTCCGTATTTATCTAAGTGACGATTTGCCTCTAAGCAGACGTGATGCATCTGATCTGCATTCACGCGCTTCACCGGCTCGCTGTCCATTGCGGCCAGCGATTGACGAATGAGAGCCTCTAATTGCCGGTCAGTGGCATCACAGCCGCCATCTTCATCAAATTGTGCAACCCATTCTTCCAGCTGCTCTCTGGTTATGGTTGATTTGGTCATTGGTTGGCTCCTTCTGCTGCCCGGTTAACTATCACGCCGTCGTATACTTCTTTGAGGTGGCCGCGTAAGTCCATGCGACGGAGCGCGCTAAACATGTAATCGCATTCCGCCTGTTTGTTAGCCTGAAATGGCTTGCTGTCCCGGTTAACCCACTCCCAGTTGCCAGGCCAGCCGTGAACCTTCTTAACCCGACCTTTGACCACGTGAAGCAATCCCCAGCCAGGTTGCAAATCCTCAATATTTACAATACCCGGCTCACTAATCATGAAACGCCAGTCTCCCATGCCCTTCTCGGGTTCAACACGGAAAGGCTTCTTGCGGTCGGCCAACAAGTCAGAACGAGAGCATTTAGCCTCAATCAAACAACTGGCCCCATTGCGAAAGCCGATTGCATCAGCCTGCTCACCGTATGGCGTCCATGCTCGGAACCGGTCATGAAAGGCCACCTTGAAACCGTTGTTTTGCAGAAAGCGGCAGGCTATCTGGCAAAGTTCATCGTGTGTCAGTGCCATCACTCAGCCTCCACCTTGATGCCAGCGGCGGCCAGTGCCTCAGCACAGGCGTCAATAGCATTGTTCCAGCAATCATCTTCGCCCCGCTCCCAGCCGATGTTTTTCTTCGGCAGATTCACGGTGCGGGACTCCATCTCGGCGATGCGCTGGCGCAGTGCTGCAATCTCCATCTCTGCAGCATCGGCATAATGGACGTTTTCATGCTCCAGAGGCGGCAGGTCTGGAGTATTCACGCCAAACAGCGCCGCCAATGCGCGATAGTTCTGCTCGCTGTGATAGCGACCTTTGCAGCGAACCAGTTTTTCGGCTGCAGCGCGGATGGCCTCAAGCTCATCAATTTTCACGTCGCTTTCGCAAGCCTGCTCATGTACCCGGGACGCCACCCGATGCCAACGGCGCTCGGCTGCCTGCGCCTTCTCCAGCGCCTCTACCAGCGCGAGGATGTATTTACGCAGCACTCGAGCGTATTGAGTAGAAGGCGTGGGGTATTCGCTGATCTGCTTAAGCTGGGCCAACGCATCATTAATTTCAGATTGCGCCAGTTCGGTGATATCAGTTGTCATGCGGCACCTCCTGTTTGTTTTTATCTGCATAACGAACGTCTGCGCTGCGGTAGTCCATGCTGATATCCCACTCATAGCAGCCACAGGATGCCCTAATAACCTCATCGGCTCCTGTCGGGTTCATGTCGTACAACGCCTCAGCTATGACGTGAAGACGCTTTTCTGCTGGTACTTTTGCCAGCTCTGAGCGAATGTTTGAGATGTGCTCAGCTATCGGTCGCCTGAAGTAATGTCTGCTCATTTATCGGCCCCCTCTCGCAGCTGCTTGGCGAAATCATCGGCTCCGAGCGCAATCATTTTGCAAACTGATGCCCCGTTATCATTAGCGCGAAGATGCGCTGCAAACTCCTCCACCCCATCAGCCTTAATCCCGGCTACGATGCGATCGGTGGCGGGGGTTTCAGGCTTAAGTGCATCCAGAACGGCGTGAATAACCTCTGTTTCGTTTTCAACCCATGACCACTCGGAGGTTTCATTCCAGTCATGATCCATTACAGCGGTTTCCATGAATGCATCGACTGCTTCGGATGGAATTTCTTTCTGGCTAAATACATTCTTCAGCGCCACATTCTCCGCCGCCAGCTGCTGGTACGCTTTAGCCAGCTTCAGGAACTTCTGCTCTCTGATCGACAGCTCGCCTGCGCTCTCCAGAGCGGCGATGAGCTCGTTTACTGTTCCGATGTTCATGCTGCCCACCATTCGATCATCATGCAGATGCCACAAGTAATTGCGCCAAATGCAACCAGGCCAATTGCGTTTATCGCCGCCGCAAACCAGCGCAGTGTGTATTTGCTGTAGCAATCCGGATCTAATTCCATACTTACCCCCGCTTACCCGCTTAACTTATTGATTCAATTGATATCAATGAAGATCGTTGTTTTAGAACTCTTCGACCTTCCACCCGCCGCCGGCTTTTGCCGGGAGCTTCGTTACTCCGATGATCCGGAATGGGTACTGGTCGGCGGCGACTTTGGTTTTCACCCTGGCATCGTCAGTCCAGAACCCTTTCACCTCATGCAATTCCATCTGGCCGTTTGCCAGCATCACGGCGAAGTCAGGCGTGTAGAACGTGTTGTCAGCCAGACGCAGCTTGATACCTTCGAACCGGTACCAGGCGATTTCCCCGTAGCGCTTACGCAGCTCAAGGTTCTGGCAGTACGCCGTTTCGGTTTTGTTCATCTGGCCCGCTTTAAGCCGGCCAAGTGCCTGTAGTGTCTTTCGCATGATTTTTACCTTATTGGTAATTTATAACCATAAACGGATCAATATCAATAGTCTTGCGCATATTTTATTACCCTTTTGGTAAACATTAAGGCGTAAAAAAACGCGCTTCCGCGCTGCGCTGGCTGTCAGGGTGCCGGGCCTCCCCTGAATCCCGGCGGGATCTCAGTATCCGGACGGGATATGGTGTTCACATCTCGCTGCCCAGAGCCGCCTTTCAGCTCGAACAGCCCTTTCCAACCTTTCGCCATGCTCTGCTTCACGATCTGCATCTGCCGTGTGTGGTTGCCACCAGACAGGTTAATCAGTTCGGTGATTGCTGCGCCCTCGCTCCGTTCAGTTGGGGCGTAGGCTTTAAACCGCATTTCTGACCTGTAGGCCTTCCACTCATCCCAGGCTTCGGCATTGAGCTGTTCAGGATACGGATAAGATTTTTTTGGCTCCCTCCCCCTGGGGGGGTTAGGGGGGATCTTATCTTTTACTTCTTCCTCTTCCTCTTCCTCTTCCTCTGGTAACGCTTTTTGTAACGCAGCCAGCGTTACTTTCTGCGTTTCATTTTTTCGGTGTGCTGCAACCCTTCTGTTTGTAAGTGCCCGTTTTTTAGAGCTTTCCCCATTATGGCGCTCAAAGTTGGGGAGAATAAGCTTGTTGCCGTCGTAGGCGAGCCAACCAACAGCGATCAGTGCATCAGCGAATCCTGTAATAAAAGCGATACGGTCAAGCACTCCTTTTGTAACGCTGCCAGCGTTACCGTCAACAGTCTGCTGATCCGCCCATGCCCATATGCGAACGAGCTTACCGAGTACCGCGTCGGGGTCGATATTCAGGATTTCCGCTATCTGGAAAATCTCCGGCTTGTCTGGTGTGATCACCTCGACTTTTATCCAGCTACTGGCCATCCTGCACCCCCATATAAGCGCGAATGAAAGCCGCTGCGGCCTGGGCGTTTATAGCGTTACCCAGCCCGCCAATACCGACGCCGATTGCAATCCCGGCGCCGGCCCGCGCTTCTTGTCCGGCGGCCTCGGTCCGCCTGTCATATCTCCCACTACTGGCGTTGGCCACCCAGTAGGCCCGTTCTCTGATGTGCGGCGCGCCGATGCCCGCTGACGTAAACGGCACAAGCCCGAAGGCGTATCCCATTCCTTCCAGGTCAGCTTGTACAAGGTCGAACCATACGTTTGCGTTACCTGCTGCAACCTGTTCGCCAAAGACATGCTGAGGTCTGCGCTCGCTGATGAGATGGAAGAAGTGGGGCCAAAGGTGCCGCTCGTCAGCAAACCCATCTCCTTTGCCTGCCGCGCTGAAAGGCTGGCACGGGCAGGAGCCAGTCCAGACCGGGCGATCGTCAGGCCATCCGGCGAGGCGGAGGGAATGGGACCAGACGCCGATCCCGGCGAAAAAGTGGCACTGGGTAAATCCTCTGAGGTCGTCAGGTGTGACATCTTCAATACTCCGTTCATCAACTTCGCCAGGGGCGATATGCCCGGCGGCTATGAGGTTACGCAGCCACTGCGCCGCGAATGGGTCGATCTCGTTGTAGTAAGCTGAAGGCGTCATGCTGCCTCCCTGGCCTTTCTGGCTGCTTTCAGACGCTCCGATCTCATCTGCGCCTGCCGGCGCGCGCGCTCGTTATTGCACGTAACGCACTCGCCGCTGATGGTGTATCGCTCGCTGTCATGGCCATGCTTACACGCCTTCCCTGTGTAGAACCTGGTTAGCCCCTGCTCAATGGCCTCTCGCTGGGTAATTCGCTTCATCGACTTGCCCTCTTTCTGCATTTGTCTTTGGTAATTTTGCAGCAAGCCAAAAAAAGATCAACCGTATTTGGATAATTATTACCAGATTGGTATTCAGGGAGAGGCAGGAGCCGCCTGGGGGTGGCGGCGCGGGTGAGTTTTGAGGATTAACGTTCGTGGAACCAGAGGACCAGGTCGGATTTTGCGGAGATCCACTTACGGGATTTGCAGGCTTTAAACAGTCTTTCTAACAGAGGTTTACGTGGGATTCTTCTACGGCCAGTCAGGTGAACCTGAATGTAGTGGCTGGTCGTGCCGGCGTCACTTGCGAACTCTTCACGCTCTGCCGGAGAGAGGTCGAGCCAGCAGCGTTTGAAGTCAAATTTTTGCACATCGCTCATATTTTTTTAGTCCCGGACTAACTTTAGACAGCCTGATTATTACCAATCTGGTGTAAAAATCAATGACTATTACCTTTTTGGTAAGTTTACCTTTATGGTAATATTCTATTAAATTTAATCAGTTAGGTAACAATTTCAGGCTAAAAAAATAGAAATGAAAAGCATCTACGACATAAGACGCGACAACCTCAACGAGATAATCCGGAAGGATTTCGATAACACGCAACTCCGGTTTGCCGAGAGATTCAAAAAATCAGCGAATCTCGTTAACAGGTGGAGCAAAGGGACAAAAAATATCGGCGCAAGCGTCGCTCGCGAGATCGAAGCTTTCACCAGGAAAGAGCGATTCTGGCTGGATGTCGACCATCTTTCTGACAACCCGATCCTACCGAAGATTATCGACCCGCAGGAGTGGAGCGTAGAAAAGCAGGCAGCTTTTACCCTGGGTGTATGGATGGGAGAGCATCCTAATCTGAACTCAGAGAAAAAGGTTTCGGAAGCAGCTGGCATCGGTCAGGCTACCGTAAATCGCATCCTGAACGTAGAAGGTTCAACCAGCATTGGCGTACTGGCGGCTATCGCGCGGGCGTTCGGCCGCGATGCATATGAGCTGATCCTGCCGCCTGGTAATGCTGGTCTGATTGACTATGACCACCACGAATACGCCAGACTGCCGCAGGAAGAGAAAAACAAGATCACCGCCTTCATCAAGTTCATCGTCAGCCAGAACCAGTAAGCCTCTAATCTACCTGTCAATCCTGCCGGGGGGATAACTTCCCGCGCCTCATACATTTACCAAAATGGTAAACTTTTCCTCGTCACATCTATTGACTAATTCGAAAATTGATCAGATTATTACCTTAACGGTAACAACAGGGCGTTGAATTACCAGAAACCCACCACCGGGTGGCTTTCTCATACCCCTGATATTTACCAAATGGTAATAGTGAGGTGTGTATGCAATGGCAAATCATTAACGGCTGGTACTGCGTTACGGCATGCGGGCTGATGAGCTGGAAGTTTCGCACGCTGCCGGAAGCAATCAACTGGCGTTCGTCAGCAAACTGGCAGCAAAAACGGAAATGGGTATGGGGGGTGAGTAAGTGAACATTCAGCAGATTAACAACCTGAAAAAAATCATGAACAACATCGACGGCGACTACCAGCTTAACCAGATGCTGTACGAGCGCCACGTCGAGCTTATCGACGCGATCAAGTTCCATCAGCTGCAAAAGCCATTCTACGAGCTGGAGCGCAAAGGCGTGCGCAGCGAGATCCTGGAAGAGCTGATGATGAGCTCTGAGTTTGAAGAATGCCTGGCCGCGTATCAGCGGGAACTGACCGGCATCATTGCCAAGTGGGATCTGGCTGACCAGCTGGATACGGCGAGGAATGCGGCATGAAGCCAGGCATTTACTTCGACATCAGCAACGAGGACTACCACGCCGGCGACGGCGTGAGTAAGTCGCAGCTGGATATGGTGGCGTTGAGCCCGGCCCTTCTGCAGTGGCAGAAATCAGCACCGGTCGATACCGAAAAGTTGAAAGCTCTGGATATGGGGACGGCTCTGCACTGCCTTCTTCTGGAGCCGGAAGAGTTCGATAAGCGCTTCATCGTGGCGCCAACCTTTAACCGCCGAACAAACCAGGGGAAAGCTGATGAAGCAGCTTTCATGAAGGATTGCGAGGGGAGCGGGAAAACAGTTATGGAGGCGGAGCAGGATCGTCAGTTGAAGCTGATGCGTGATAGCGCAATGGCGCACCCGGCAGCGCGCTGGCTGCTTGAGGCGGAAGGATTCTGCGAAGCCTCCCACTACTGGACGGATCCGGAGACTGGCGAGCTGTGCCGCATACGCCCGGACAAGCGCCTGAAGAATCACCCTGTCCTGCTGGACGTGAAGAAGGTTGCCGATATGGAGCGTTTCTCGCGCCACATTGAGGAATTCCGGTACCACGTACAGGACGCGATGTACCGCGAAGGCGCGCAGCAAACCACCGGCGATCCACATGGATTCTTCTTCCTGGCAGTGAGCGAAACCATTGACTGCGGCCGCTACCCGGTGCGGGTGTTCGAACTGGATGCGCAGGACGTGGATACAGGGTATGCGCTCTACCGCCGGGATCTGAATACCTATCACCAGTGCCGCGAAACAGGCGACTGGGGTGGATTTGAAGTTATTAAACGCCCTGAGTGGGCACGTAAACAGGATATGTACGTATGAGCAACAACATCGCAATCACTTCTCAGCCTGGTGCTACCGTCGGCACCGCCGCGGCAATCTTCAGCCCGGAAGGGATGGATCGCCTGGTGCGATTTGCCACCCTGATGGCTGACAGCAAAGCCACCGTTCCGGCGCACCTCGCTGGAAAGCCAGCTGATTGCCTGGCAGTCACTATGCAGGCGGCGCAGTGGGGAATGAACCCGTTCGCGGTGGCGCAGAAAACCCATGTGGTTAACGGCACGCTGGGCTATGAAGCGCAACTGGTTAATGCGGTCGTCTCTTCCTCAAACCTTCTGGCCACTCGCCTGAACTACAAATGGGATGGCGACTGGTCAAAGGTAAGCGGGAAAACCGACAAATCTCCGAGCCTGACAGTGACAGTGTGGGCAACCCTTAAAGGCGAATCTGAGCCTCGCTCCCTGACCATCAGCATGGCGCAAGCCGGCGTGCGCAACTCCCCTCTCTGGGAGCAGGATCCGCGTCAGCAACTGGCTTACCTGTGCGTTAAGCGCTGGGCACGCCTGCACGCCCCTGATGTTCTCCTTGGCGTCTACACACCGGATGAGTTGCAGGAAGCGCAGCCGCGCGTTGAGCGTGACATTACGCCAGCACCAGCGACTGCATCCGGCATGAACAAGCTGATCAACACCAAGCCTGAACAGTTGGCTGAAGAAAAACCAAAGAGCAGCGACGACCGCGATCCAGAAGAAATTCTGTGCGCTTTCACTGACGCGGCGATGAACTACAACACGCTGAAGGACCTGGACAACGCTTACAAATACGTTGCCAAAAAGCTCGCTAACGATGATGAGCGTCTGGCTAAAGCTACCGACGTCTACAGCATCCGCCGCGAAGAGCTGAATCAAATCCCGATGTAATCACCACCGCGGCGCCGGGCGCGCCGCACTGAAAAAAGAGAGGTAACGATGAAAGGTGCATTAGGCAAAAAGGAACTGCTGGCGGTGGTGCCTGTATCGATGAGCACTATCGACCGCATGGAGAAAAACGGTGAGTTCCCGAAGCGTTTCTGGATCACAGACAAGCGCTGTGCCTGGAACAGCGAAGAGATCGAGCGCTGGCTGGATGAACGTCAGCAGAACGGCACAACGGAGTTTGCTGGAAAAAAGCCTCCGGTTGAGCAGCGAGTATTTCGCCCGGTTGGTAACGCGGCGTGACGTCGCTGGCGAGGTACTGGGAAAGGTGGTCAGGATGGTTTCTGTACCTGGCCGCCGTATCCGCCTGGCTGTTCCTGCTGGCGGTCATTTTTCGAGAGGGTTGGATACGATGAATCGGATGGAAAAATACCACGCGGATTATGTCTCGCAGCGCAAAGCGCCCCCTCTTGTCGCCGTAACGCCGGCGGCAATGGAGATCGAGCAGCGCGCTATTGCCCGCGAGAACAAAGGCCAGTACCGCCTGGCCGCTCGCCTATGGCTTGAGTGCATGGATGCGGCAACTGGCGAGGTTGAGCGGGCCCGTATCGCTATACGCCGCGATCAGTGCATTGGCCGCGGGAACCGGCTTCGCCAGGGATGCTATGCCGGGATCTGCGCCACCGCCGGGGTGATTTATGACTAACCCACACGACAGCATTCGCGTAGGCAGTATCACGCTGGTTTATTCGTCCGTACGCCGTGGCTGGCTGGCGCCCGGCGGCCAGGTTATCAGAAACCCATTGAAGGCCCAGCGGGTGGCGGAGCAACTGAATAGCAGGAAGGTGTCAGCATGAAAGAACGCGGAGTGATTTTTAACGGGGAGATGGTGCGCGCCATCCTCCATGGCCGGAAGACGCAGACACGGCGGATTGTTAAAGGGACTGACGGCGCCGTGAAGTTCTGCAAGGAATGGGACATCAACGGAGAAGAAATTTTCGTTGTTCTCGGCGAAAAAGACCATACAGGAATGAATCCTGTTTTGGGTGCTCTCTCATGCCCGTTCGGAGCAGTCGGCGATCGCATCTGGGTGCGGGAGGCTTTTCGGGTGCATAGCCTGGCTACAGACGTCGCAACCCTGGCATACAAAGCCAGCGAGCGAAATTCATGGACTGAGCAAACCCACCGTGTACCCGTAGCTGTCTGCAATAAACCGGCAACGCCTGAGAAGTGGACACCATCGCTGCATATGCCGCGCTGGGCCAGCCGCATTCTACTGGAAATAACCGACGTGCGGGTCGAGCGGCTGAACGCTATCAGCGAGGAAGATGCGCGAGCAGAAGGCATTATTGACGGTGGCTGTCTTAATTGCGGGGAACCTGAGCCATGCGGATGCGCCAATCCAGAGCCTGACGCTACCGATGCTTTTGCCTACCTGTGGCAATCGATCTACGGGCAGGAAAGCTGGAATGCTGACCCTTGGGTTTGGGTTATCGAGTTCAAGCGCGTTGAAGGTGGTGCAGCATGAACAGAGCCTCTCCCGTTGATTTAAGGAAATGCCTTGAGGCCGCACATGGCCTCGCTCATATCGGCATCCGTTTTGTGCCGATCCCGGTAACGACAGAGGAAGAGTTCCAGTCACTGTCTGCCGAACTTTCACGAAAGCTTGAGCAGATGGCGGTTGAAGCGGAAAAAAGCGAAGGCGGTGCAGCATGAGCGGAAAATACACCCTGATTTATGCGGATCCGCCATGGGCATACCGCGATAAAGCAGCCGACGGAGACCGCGGCGCCGGGTTCAAATATCCGGTTATGAACGTTCTTGACATCTGCCGACTGCCAGTATGGGAGCTCGCCGCAGAAGATTGCCTTCTGGCTATGTGGTGGGTACCGACTCAGCCGGTAGAGGCGCTGAAAGTCATAGAGGCCTGGGGGTTCCGCCTGATGACCATGAAGGGATTCACCTGGCACAAGACGAACAAGCACAAAGGGAACAGTGCGATCGGCATGGGCCATATGACCCGGGCGAACAGCGAAGACTGCCTGTTTGCGGTGCGGGGGAAACTACCGGCCCGCATGGACGCCTCGATCTGCCAGCACGTCACGGCGCCGCGCCTGGAGAACTCGCGCAAACCGGACGTTATCCGCGAGAAACTGGTGCAGTTGCTTGGCGATGTCCCGCGCATTGAGCTCTTCGCCCGCCAGTCGTCTCACGGTTTCGACGTGTGGGGTAACCAGTGCACGGCGCCGGCGGTTGAGTTGCTGCCAGGCTGCGCTGTGCCGGTAGTGAAGACGGAGGCCGCATGAACATTGCCGAAGAGGCCTCACTGATACGACAACTCGAAGAGGCGCGCGCCATTATCAACCAGAGGAATGGTGAGATCCTTCACCTGCAGCGAGAAGCTGCGCGCTACCGAGAGCAGCGGGATTCTGCAAATGCAATGGTTAAGTTCCTGCGCGGGCTCTTTGAGAATTCTTCGAAGGCGATACAATAGTCCGCCCGGAGGGCGGACTATTGTTCATTCATCCACTTTTCAAATGCAGACGGGGAGAACGGCGCCAAGTCGTAATGCTCCCCGCTTATCCATGCATCAACCATATTTGCCCACTGCTGCAGCATGTAGGCCCGCTGCCGGGAATACTCAGCCTTATTGTAAACCGCCCTCACTCCCTTCTGTTCATGCGCCAGCGCCTTCTCTATCCAGTCTGACGGGAATCCCGCTTCATGCAAAAGCGTGCTCGCTGTGCGCCGCAGGTCGTGCACTGTTAGAGGTTGCAGGTTCTCTCCGGCATCCGCTGCCGCAGCAACCGCGCGATCGATGACTGAGTTAAGAGCGGCATTGGATAACGGCTTACTGGTGCTGTAGCGACCTGGCAACAGATAATCACTCCCGCCGGCACACATCTGCAGGCCTACCATCAGATCCAGCGCCTGAGGCGGAAGGTAGATGACGTGCGACCGGCTCCCCTTCATCCTGTCAGATGGGATCGTCCAGGTTCCTTTGCTGAAATCTACCTCTTTCCACGTCGCCATGATGAACTCGGTTTTGCGCACCATCGTGATCAGGATGAGCTTCACAGCCAGTTTTAAGGTTGGCAACGTGCTGACGGTATCGAGAGACCTGAACAGCACGCCGATTTCTTCCGGCTGCAGGCAACGGTCACGCGGTTTAAACATGGCGATCGCTGAAGGTTTGATATCTGCGGCAGGGTTGAATAACCCATGCCCGCGGTCATTAGCGTACCGGTAAACGCTGCTGATGATTTCACGCGCCTGCACCGCCGTCGCACGTCCGCCGCGCTCGACTATGCGATCGCAAAGATCACGCACCATAGGGGTCGTTATCTCGGACATCATTTTGTTTCCGAGAACAGGCAAAATATCCCGGTCGATTACTGATTGCTTCATAGCCCGTGTGCTGTCAGCCAGGACAACATGTTTCATGTAGGCGTCGGTATGTACCGTAAATGTTTCGGCGCCGCGGATCCGTTTGATACCGTCACGCTTCGCCGCAGCCGGCGACTGGCCTGCGTTCAGCAGCTTTTTAGCCGCTATCAGTTCATCCCTGGCTTCAGCCAGCGTGATACCGTCACGACCATACTGACCTATAACCAGCGTCTCCCGGCGGCCGTTGATGCGGTAATCGTAACGAAACGAGATGGTGCCTGAGATCAGCACGGCTACATACAGCCCGTCACGATCGGAGACCTTGTACATTTTGCCCTGCGGTTTCAGATTTTTTAGTTTGGTATCGGTAAGCACATTTCACCCGTGATGCATCATTTTTCTGACGGTACGAGAGTATACCGTAATGGTAATACCGTCATGTATACCGTCAAAAAATGTGAGATAGAGTGAATTGATATGGTGTGATATAAAGAAAAACCCCCTGTAAAAACAGAGGGTTGCATTTCAATTTGAGTAGATATGATTAGCTATAATGTAGCCGTTAATCATTCCCACTCAATCGTTGCTGGCGGCTTGCCGCTGATGTCATACACCACGCGGGAGATACCGTTCACTTCATTGATGATACGGTTGGAGACGCGGCCGAGGAAATCATACGGCAGGTGCGCCCAGTGCGCGGTCATAAAGTCGATGGTTTCCACCGCACGCAGGGAAACCACCCAGTCGTATTTACGGCCATCGCCCATCACGCCGACGGAACGAACCGGCAGGAACACAGTGAACGCCTGGCTGACTTTGTTATACAGGTCAGCTTTGTGCAGCTCTTCGATGAAGATAGCGTCCGCACGACGCAGCAGGTCGCAGTACTCTTTCTTCACTTCGCCCAGCACGCGCACGCCAAGGCCGGGGCCCGGGAACGGGTGACGGTAGAGCATGTCGTACGGCAGGCCCAGTTCCAGGCCGATCTTACGCACTTCGTCTTTGAACAGCTCACGCAGCGGCTCAACCAGGCCCATCTTCATCTCTTTCGGCAGGCCGCCCACGTTGTGGTGAGATTTGATGACGTGCGCTTTACCGGTGGCGGAAGCGGCAGATTCGATAACGTCAGGGTAGATGGTACCCTGCGCCAGCCATTTGACGTCGTCCAGCTTCAGCGCTTCTTCGTCGAACACTTCCACGAAAACGCGACCGATAATTTTACGCTTCGCTTCCGGATCGCTTTCACCCGCCAGCGCGTCGAGGAAACGCTGCTCGCCTTCAACGTGAACAATGTTCAGGCCAAAGTGGTCGCCGAACATCTCCATCACCTGCTGCGCTTCGTTCAGGCGCAGCAGACCGTTGTCCACGAATACGCAGGTCAGGTTTTTGCCGATAGCGCGATGCAGCAGCATCGCAGTCACCGAAGAGTCCACACCGCCGGAGAGGCCGAGGATCACTTTGTCGTCGCCAACCTGCTGACGGATACGCTCAACGGCGTCGTCAATGATTTTCGCCGGGGTCCACAGCGCTTCGCACTGGCAGATGTCGCGCACGAAGCGCTCCAGCATACGCATTCCCTGACGGGTGTGGGTCACTTCCGGGTGGAACTGCACGCCGTAGAAGCGTTTTTCTTCGTTGGCCATAATGGCGAACGGGCAGTTGTCGGTGCTGGCGACGGTTACGAAGTCCGCCGGGATGGCGGTCACTTTGTCGCCGTGGCTCATCCACACGTCCAGCAGCGGTTTGCCGTCTGCGGTCAGGGAATCTTCGATACCGCGCACCAGCGCGCTGTCGTTAACCACTTCAACCTGCGCGTAACCAAACTCACGCTCGTTAGAACCTTCTACATGGCCGCCCAACTGCATCGCCATGGTCTGCATGCCGTAGCAGACGCCAAATACCGGCACGCCGGCTTCGAACACATACTGCGGCGCGCGCGGACTGTTCTCTTCGGTGGTGCTTTCCGGGCCGCCGGAAAGAATGATGCCGCTTGGATTAAATTCGCGGATCTGTGCTTCCGTGACATCCCATGCCCACAGCTCACAGTAGACGCCCAGCTCACGCACGCGACGCGCCACCAGCTGAGTATACTGAGACCCGAAGTCGAGGATGAGGATGCGATGTTTATGAATGTTTTCCGTCATTGACGCTAATTCCGAGGCAAGTGAAACAGAGTAAATAAATCGCCCGACGCAAGGTCGGGCGAAGAAATCAGGAGCCCAGACGGTAGTTCGGGGACTCTTTGGTGATGGTCACGTCGTGAACGTGGCTTTCCTGAATGCCCGCACCGCTGATGCGTACGAATTCAGCTTTGGTACGCAGCAGGTCAATGGTACCACAGCCGGTCAGACCCATACAGGAACGCAGACCGCCCATCTGCTGGTGAATGATCTCTTTCAGGCGGCCTTTATAGGCCACGCGGCCTTCGATACCTTCCGGCACCAGTTTGTCAGCGGCGTTATCGCTCTGGAAATAGCGATCAGAGGAGCCTTTGGACATCGCGCCAAGGGAGCCCATCCCGCGGTAGGATTTGTAAGAGCGACCCTGATAGAGTTCGATTTCACCCGGGGACTCTTCGGTACCCGCCAGCATGGAGCCAACCATCACCGCCGCCGCACCGGCGGCGATCGCTTTGGCGATATCGCCGGAGAAACGGATACCGCCGTCAGCGATAACCGGAATACCGGTCCCTTCCAGCGCTTCCACCGCGTCGGAAACAGCAGTGATCTGCGGCACACCCACGCCGGTGACGATACGGGTAGTACAGATGGAGCCCGGGCCGATGCCCACTTTCACCGCGCTGCAGCCGGCTTCCGCCAGCGCGCGTGCGCCTGCGCCAGTGGCGACGTTGCCGCCGATGATCTGCAGGTCAGGATATTTCGCGCGCGTTTCACGGATACGCTGCAGAACGCCTTCTGAGTGACCGTGCGAGGAGTCGATCAGCAGAACGTCAACGCCTGCCGCTACCAACGCGTCTACGCGCTCTTCGTTGCCGGCACCGGCGCCGACCGCCGCGCCTACGCGCAGACGGCCCTGCTCATCTTTACAGGCGTTCGGTTTACGTTCTGCTTTCTGGAAGTCTTTGACGGTGATCATGCCGCGCAGGTGGAAGCTCTCATCCACGACCAGCGCTTTCTCAACGCGTTTTTCGTGCATCTTAGCGAAGACCACTTCACGGCTTTCGCCTTCACGAACGGTGACCAGACGCTCTTTCGGCGTCATGTAGACGCTGACCGGCTGGTTCAGATCGGTGACGAAACGCACGTCGCGGCCGGTGATGATGCCGACCAGCTCGTTTTCTTCGGTAACCACCGGGTAGCCGGCGAAACCGTTGCGCTCGGTCAGCTCTTTCACTTCACGCAGAGTGGTCGTCGGCAGAACAGTCTGCGGGTCGGTGACCACGCCGGACTCATGTTTCTTCACGCGACGAACTTCTTCCGCCTGGCGCTCGATGGACATGTTTTTGTGAATAAAGCCGATGCCGCCTTCCTGTGCCAGGGCAATAGCCAGACGCGCTTCCGTTACGGTATCCATGGCTGCGGAGAGCATAGGAATATTCAGACGAATGGTTTTCGTCAGCTGAGTGCTGAGATCGGCAGTATTCGGCAGAACGGTAGAATGAGCGGGAACGAGGAGGACGTCGTCAAACGTCAGGGCTTCTTTAGCGATACGTAGCATGGGCAATATCTCGACCAGGGTGGATAAATATTGCCGTGGCATTATACAGAGCGTAACCGATTGCATCTACCCTTTTTTGCAAATAATACTTGCCATCCCCTCTGAGCGCGTTACTATCGACTGAATAACCTGCTGATTTAAAGTTTGATCTTGCTCACATGTTACCCTCTCAATCCCCCGCAATTTTTACCGTAAGCCGCCTCAATCAGACGGTGCGTCTGCTGCTTGAGCGCGAAATGGGTCAGGTTTGGATCAGCGGCGAGATCTCTAACTTCAGCCAGCCCTCCTCCGGCCACTGGTACTTCACCTTAAAAGACGATAATGCCCAGGTGCGCTGCGCGATGTTCCGCAACAGCAACCGCCGGGTCACGTTCCGCCCGCAGCACGGGCAGCAGGTGCTGGTTCGCGCCAACATCACCCTGTATGAGCCGCGCGGCGACTACCAGATTATCGTCGAAAGCATGCAGCCCGCCGGCGAAGGGTTGCTGCAGCAGAAGTATGAGCAGCTGAAAGCGCAGTTAACGGCGGAAGGACTGTTCGAGCAAAAACATAAGCAGGCGCTCCCCTCTCCCGCCCACTGCGTCGGCGTCATCACCTCGAAAACCGGTGCCGCGCTGCACGATATTCTCCATGTGCTCAGGCGCCGCGATCCCGGGCTGCCGGTGATCATCTACCCAACCGCGGTCCAGGGTGACGACGCCCCCGGACAGATTGTGCGCGCCATCGCGCTGGCCAACGCGCGCCAGGAGTGTGACGTACTGATTGTCGGACGCGGCGGCGGTTCGCTGGAGGATCTGTGGAGTTTTAACGATGAGCGGGTGGCGCGGGCTATTTTCGCCAGCCAGATCCCTATCGTCAGCGCCGTCGGCCATGAAACCGACGTCACGATCGCTGATTTTGTTGCCGACCTGCGGGCACCGACTCCCTCAGCCGCCGCGGAAATCGTCAGCCGCAACCAGCAGGAGCTGCTGCGCCAGCTGCAGTCCGGACAGCAGCGGCTGGAAATGGCGATGGACTATTTCCTCGCCAGTCGCCAGCGCCGTTTTACCCAGCTGTTCCATCGCCTGCAGCAACAGCATCCACAGCTGCGCTTGGCCCGCCAGCAGACCGCCCTGGAACGCCTGCGCCAGCGGATGCGTATCGCCGTGGAGTCACAGCTTAAGCGCGCAGAACAGCGGCAAAAGCGCACCGTTCAGCGTCTGAATCACTACAACCCGCAGCCGCGGATCCACCGCGCGCAGTCGCGGATCCAGCAGCTGGAATACCGGCTGGCGGAAATTATGCGTGGCCGCCTCAGCGAGCGGCGTGAACGGTTTGGCAACGCGGTGACCCATCTGGAGGCGGTGAGCCCCTTAGCCACCCTGGCGCGGGGCTACAGCGTCACCTCGGTGAGCGACGGTACGGTGCTGAAGCAGACAAAACAGGTCAAAACCGGCGATCGGCTCACCACCCGCCTGAAAGACGGCTGGGTCGAAAGCGAAGTGAAGCAGATCGCGCCGGTGAAAAAAACGCGGGCCAGAAAGCCTTCGCCCACTAAACCAGCGGAATAAATTCCACCCGTTTTTTCGAGATCAGGCCATGCCCATGCTGGCAAAAGTAATCCACCGCGCCGCACGCCTTCAGCACCTCCAGCGGCTGGTGGCATTCCGGGCAGCGGGCCTCGAGGGCAAACACCCTTTCGCACTGGGCGCAATGCGCGCTACTGCCTTTGACATCTAACGGCGCGTGGCACAGAGGGCAATCAAGTTCCATAACCATTCCTTTCAACGTTTATCTGCACCTATTTTATCATGTTCCGGGTTTAATGCGGGCCGCGTAATTGCTGCTGCAACCTGAGCAGCCATTCCACTTCCTCAAGCCTACGCTGCGTTAGCCCGGCCACGCTGTCCGGCGCCCGGATAAACAAATTATCCGCGCCGAGGATCTGCTCATCAAGACAGTGCGTATAGATCGCCCCGGGCCGGGTCCAGCGCTGCACCCGCTCGCCGTCCTGTAGCGTCACCACTTCGCCCTCAGGGGCGCGATCGAGGGTGATTACTCGCCCGTCCCGCAGTCCTATTCGCATTCCCTTTTGCCCGCCCGCGGGACCCGCGTATTTGTTGAGCCAGATATTGAGCGGGATAGTGCCCAGGGTTCCCTGCAGATGCGCCACCCCCTCGGCAGTGCTCGTATCCCCAGGAGCAATGTCATGGCCGAGGCGGTCTTTCGCCACCCGAAGGGAAAGGCTCAGCGCCGTATCGCCTCCGCTGGCGTGCAGGGTTTCGCGGAGCATCGCCAGGACATGGGTGCCGATATCGAGGATCACCCCATCAGGGTGACGCAGCTGCCGGGTATCCAGCTCCCCGGTGGCAAAATTGAGTGCGACCGGCTCACCAGCGCTGTTAAAGCCGCTTGGCTCCTGCAAATAACCTTCGATCCAGACGATATCCTGCGCTGACAGGTGCGGCGGAGGCAGGCCGCTGGCCTCCCCTTCCGCTCGCCACCGCGGGCCAGGAGCGTTCAGCGCAACGCCTCGTGCCATCCAGTGGTCAAGAGCCAGCACCCGCGCGGCCTGCTCAGGCGGCGCCAGCAGCGCCCGCAGCCGGGCGGCCTGCTCAAGGTTGGCCACGATCGGCTTTTCCACCACGATGCGGGAAATGCCGCTGGCTAACGCCCTCTCCAGTACGGGCAGATGCTGAAGTGATGAGGTGGTAATGAAGAGCGTATCCAGGGGTTCTGCCAGCAGCGCCGACAGCGAACTACAGCGCTGGATCCCCGGCAGCGCTCTGCTGCAGTCCAGGTCATAGCCCTGGCAGCGGTCGATGACGTCCCCCAGGCGACGCAGCGCCGGTAAATAGGCGGTTTCCACCACCGCGCCGAGGCCGATAAAACCAATCTGCATAGTAAGTCCACCTTTGAGCCGCTCTGTTCCCGGCGAAGTATCGCGGGATTATGGCGGAAGGTTTTGACATTTACCGGCATGGCGGCCACAAAAAACCCGCCGAAGCGGGTTTAATGATTATTTGCTTTTCTTGATGTGTTTGATCAAGCGCTTACGTTTACGCATCTGGTTCGGCGTCAGGGTGTTACGCTTGTTAGCGAACGGGTTTTCCCCTTCCTTGAACTGGATCCGGATTGGCGTGCCCATCACGTCCAGGGATTTACGGAAGTAGTTCATCAGATAGCGCTTGTAGGAATCCGGCAGATCCTTGACCTGGTTACCGTGGATCACCACGATAGGCGGGTTGTAGCCCCCGGCGTGGGCGTATTTCAGCTTCACGCGACGGCCACGCACCAGCGGTGGCTGATGATCTTCCGCCGCCATGTTCATGATCCGGGTCAGCATCGCGGTGCTTACGCGGCGCGTAGCGCTGTCGTAGGCTTCGCGCACCGATTCAAACAGGTTGCCGACGCCGCTGCCGTGCAGGGCGGAGATGAAGTGCACCCGGGCAAAGTCGATAAAGCCCAGACGATAGTCGAGGGTCTCCTTCACCTGCTCCTTCACTTCCTGACTCAGGCCATCCCACTTGTTAACGACGATCACCAGCGAACGGCCGCTGTTAAGAATAAAGCCCAGCAGCGAGAGGTCCTGGTCGGAGATCCCTTCGCGAGCATCGATCACCAGCAGCACGACGTTGGCGTCTTCAATCGCCTGCAGCGTTTTGATCACCGAGAACTTTTCCACTACGTCGGTGATTTTCCCGCGCTTGCGCACCCCGGCGGTATCGATGAGCACGTATTCGCGCTCGTCACGCTGCATCGGGATATAAATGCTGTCACGGGTGGTGCCCGGCATATCGTAAACCACCACGCGATCTTCACCGAGGATGCGATTGGTGAGGGTTGATTTACCGACATTAGGACGTCCGACAATCGCCAGCTTGATCGGCAGATCCTGCGGATTGAAGTCGTCTTCCGGCTCTTCTTCCGCTTCGCCATTCTGCTCGGCTTCGAATTTCGCCCAGTATTCGGCGTCTTCATCCACTTCTTCCTGCGGATTAACCTCATCGACCCATGGCAGCAGGGCCTGCTCCAGCAGGCTGGTCACGCCGCGGCCGTGCGAAGCGGCAATCGGATAGATATCGCCCAGGCCGAGCGACCAGAAGTCCGCCATTGCCTGGTCGACGTCGATGCCGTCGGTTTTGTTAGCCACCAGGAAGGTGGGCTTTTCACGAGAGCGCAGGTGTTTAGCGATCGCGATGTCCGCCGGCATCAGGCCCGCGCGCGCATCGACCATAAACAGCACCACATCGGCCTCTTCGATTGCCAGCAGCGACTGCTCCGCCATCCGGGTTTCCACGCCCTCTTCCGTACCATCAATACCACCGGTATCGATACAGATGAATTCGCGGCCTTCGACTTCGGCCCGACCGTACTTACGGTCACGAGTCAGCCCCGGGAAATCCGCAACCAGCGCATCACGAGTGCGCGTCAGGCGGTTAAAGAGCGTGGATTTTCCAACGTTAGGGCGCCCGACAAGCGCGACCACAGGTATCATGTTAAATGCCTCATACAATCACTAAGCAACATCGTCTTAACGACGTTTTTAAAAAAGTCAAAACGGCCCCTGTCTGCCAGGGGCCGTTTCTTAATCACTCACGACAGCGGTAATTAACGCGTAATCGCGTACAGCGTACCGTCTTTCGCCTGGATCAGCAGTCGACCATCGGCAACCACCGGGTCGGTCAGGAAGCCGGAACTATCGACTTTCTGCTGCGCCACAAAATGGCCATCTTCCGGATTAACCCAGTGCATGTAGCCTTCGCTATCGCCGACGACCAGATTGCCATTATACAACACCGGCGCGGTCAGCAAACGGTGCAGCAGATCGCTTTGCGTCCACAGGGTTACACCGCCGTCGGTGGTCAGTGCCAGCAGGCGATCGTTCTGGTCAACCAGGTAGATACGGTTACCATCGACGATGAAATCATTCACCGAACCCAGCTCGCGTTTCCACATAATCTGGCCGCTACGCAGGTCCAGCGCGGTCAGGTTACCGTTATAAGCCAGCGCATAAACCACACCGTTAACGATGATCGGCGTCGTGTCGACGTCGTTCAGGCGGTCAATTTCCGTCGGGCCGGTGGCCGTAGAAATACGCTGCTGCCAAATCATCTGCCCCTGCTGCATCAATACTGCACTGACGCGGCCGTTGTCGCCGCCGACGATCGCCGCGCCGTAGGCGGTCGCAGGCGCAGACTCGCCGCGCAGGGAGAGCGCCGGCATATCGAGGTTAACGGTCCACTTCACGGCCCCATCGGTCTCGTTTAGCGCCTGCAGCTGGCCGTTGCTGGTATGCACCAGCACCATGCCATCGCTCACCACCGGACGCGACAGCGCCTCGCCGGCGACACGGGTTTGCCAGGCCACGGTACCATCGCTGGTATTCAGCGCATAAAGCTGCGCTTTCTCGCTGCCGATATAAACATGGCCGCCAGAGACGGTCACCCCGCCGGAAAGCAGCGCTGGCGTGCGCGAGAACCAGCCATCTTTCTCCGCCAGATTCACCGACCACACCTCTTTGCCGTCGTCGGCGTTCAGCGCTTTGACGGTGCCTTTACGGTCAGCAGCATACACTACGCCGTCGGCAAAGGCCGGATGAAGGTTAGAGTAAAATTCGCCGATACCATCGCCAACCGAGGTGCTCCAGGACGTGGACGGCGTAAACTGGTTTTCTACCGTCGGCAGCGGTGACATTTTCACCACATCTTCTTCGCTATTAAACAGCGAACACCCGCTCAGCAAGGTAACGGAAAGCAGCCCTGGCAACAGTAATTTACGCAATTGCATCGAGTCCCTCTCAGATGGACAAATTATTCATTTTCATACGCATCATTTCGCTGAGCGCAGGAGAAGCATCGCTTTTCACGCCAGCTTCCCACGCCGCACGGGCCCCTTGCTTATCGCCTTTGCTCAACAGAATTTCGCCGCGCAAATCGGCCACAATGGCGGTCCAGCCCTCACCTTTGATGCTGTCGAGGGTTTTCAGCGCCGCATCAGCCTGTTTCATTTGCAGCTGAACGCGGGCCAGACGCATACTGATAACCGATTTCAGATTATCATCAGATGCGGCCGCCAGCCCCTGCTGCAGCTGCTTTTCAGCGTTCGGCAGATCGTTCTGTTCAACAAAATGCTGTGCCAGCTCGAGAGAGGCGAAGGCGCCGTAGGTATTTTTATTGTCAGCCGCGAATTTCTCTGCCCCTGACAGCACTTCTGGCGTATTCGATTTCAGCGCGGAAGTCGCCTTCTCGTAAGCCAGCGACGCGTCTCTGGCCGTATCCTGCTGATGGGAGGTCCAGTAGCGCCAGCCAACCAGCGCGCCAATCCCTAAAATCACCCCGACCGCCAGCGCTTTGCCGTTTTCGGCAAAGAAGCGCTTCAGCGCATCGACCTGATCGTTCTCGTTGTTAAAAGTTTCCACGCAGTCCTTCTCCTGACTAATAATTCCCGGGAGATTAACCCAGAAGTGTGCGCAAATGCGCGGCAACGCTCTCCTGCGTTACGGTAGTTTGCTCACCTGAGCGTAAATCCTTCACTACCACGTTTCCGTCAGCGATCTCCGACTCACCGACCACCAGCGCGACGCGCGCCCCCCACTTGTCAGCGCGGGCGAACTGCTTCTTAAAGTTGCCGCCGCCGTGGTTGGTCATCAGCTTCACGCCGGGCAGCGCATCGCGAACCTGCTCAGCCAGACGCATTGCAGCAGACTGAGTATCGGTCCCGGAGGCTACCAGGTATATATCGACAACAGGATCGGCTTTAAATTCCGGATTCACTGCCTGGACCAGTAAAACAAGACGTTCCAGCCCCATGGCAAAACCCACGCCCGGGGTAGCGCGACCGCCCAGCTGCTCAACCAGGCCGTCGTAACGACCGCCGGCGCAGACGGTGCCCTGGGAACCAAGGCTGGTGGTCACCCACTCGAACACGGTGCGGTTATAGTAATCAAGGCCGCGCACCAGGCGCTGGTTGACGGTGTAGCGGATCCCGGCATCGTCAAGCAACGCGCACAGGCCGGCAAAGTGGGCTTTCGACTCTTCGTCAAGATAATCGCCGAGCGCCGGCGCGTCGTTGAGCAGCGCCTGAACGTCCGGGTTTTTGGAGTCCAGCACCCGCAGCGGGTTGGTATACATCCGGCGTTTACTGTCTTCATCCAGTTTATCGGTAAACTGCTCCAGGTATGCCACCAGCGCGTCGCGGTAGTTGGCGCGCGCTTCCAGCGAACCGATGGAGTTCAGCTCCAGGCTGACGTGTTCGGAGATGCCCAGCTCACGCCACCAGCGCGCGGTCAGCATAATCAGCTCCGCGTCGATGTCCGGGCCCTGCAGGCCAAACACTTCGGCGCCGATCTGGTGGAACTGGCGGTAGCGACCTTTCTGCGGGCGCTCGTGACGGAACATTGGCCCGACGTACCACAGACGCTGTTCTTGATTGTACAGCAGACCATGTTCGATGCCGGCACGTACGCAGCCCGCCGTCCCTTCCGGACGCAGCGTCAGGCTGTCGCCATTGCGGTCTTCGAAGGTATACATCTCTTTTTCAACCACGTCGGTCACTTCGCCGATCGCGCGTTTGAATAACGGGGTCTGCTCTACAATCGGCAAACGGATTTCGCTGTAACCGTAGCTACCGAGCACCTGCTTCAGTGAGCCTTCAATGCGCTGCCAGAGAGCGGTTTCGCCCGGCAGATAATCGTTCATGCCACGGATGGCTTGAATGTTCTTTGCCACGTTTATTCTCTTTATATATACAAAAATGAACCCCGGCGCCTCGCGCCCGCAGGTTCAATCATACACGGGAAGCGTATCGCTTCCCAACACGTTATTTTGCTTCAACCTGTTGAACATCAATCCGACGGGCTTCATCGAGCATCGAGGCTTTGGCGCGGATCCGCGCTTCCAGCTGGTCGATCATGTCGTTGTTGTCCAGGCGATCTTTACGCACGCCGTCTTCATACAGGCCGCTTTTCTTGTTGCCGCCGGTGACGCCAAGGGTGGAGACCAGCGCTTCGCCCGGGCCGTTCACCACGCAACCGATGATCGAAACATCCATCGGGGTGATGATATCTTCCAGACGCTGCTCCAGAGCATTCACCGTACCGATAACGTCAAACTCCTGGCGTGAACAGGTCGGGCAGGCGATAAAGTTAATGCCGCGGGAACGAATACGCAGAGATTTGAGGATATCGAAGCCGACCTTGATCTCTTCCACCGGATCCGCCGCCAGCGAGACGCGCAGCGTATCGCCGATCCCCTCGGACAGCAGTAGTCCCAGACCGATCGCCGATTTTACCGCGCCGCTGCGCGCGCCGCCCGCTTCGGTGATCCCGAGATGCAGCGGCTGATCGATCTGTTTCGCCAGCAGACGATAGGATTCCACCGCCAGGAAGACATCGGAGGCTTTAACGCTGACTTTAAACTGATCGAAGTTCAGACGATCGAGATGATCGACATGACGCATGGCGGATTCGAGCAGCGCCTGCGGCGTCGGCTCGCCATATTTTTCCTGCAGATCTTTTTCCAGCGAGCCGGCGTTGACGCCGATGCGGATCGGGATGTTTTTATCGCGAGCGCAATCTACAACCATGCGGATGCGCTCTTCGTTGCCGATGTTGCCCGGGTTGATACGCAGGCAGTCGACGCCATATTCCGCCACTTTCAGCGCAATACGGTAGTCAAAGTGGATATCGGCGACCAGCGGGACGTTAACCTGCTGTTTGATAAGTTTGAACGCCTCAGCAGCGTCCATCGTCGGAACAGAGACACGGACAATGTCCGCGCCTACGCGCTCTAACGCTTTGATTTGATTTACGGTCGCCGCCACATCGGTGGTGCGCGTATTGGTCATTGACTGAACGGCGATGGGAGCCCCATCGCCAATTGGCACATTACCAACGTAAATACGTTTAGATTTTCTACGTTGAATCGGAGCCTGGTTATGCATGAAAAATCTCCCGCGTTACCCGTCTGTTACTGCGCCGGTGATGATTCGGCATTGAGGGTCAGACGCGCAACCTGGTTAGTTCTGATAAAACGACTTAAATCGACAGGCTTGCCCAGATACTGGATCTGTACCGCGGCCGGGGCGCCAATTTTCAGCTTATACGGCGCCTGACCGCTCAGGTTCAGGTTACCGCCTTTACGCTGCAGGCCGCTGAACAGTTTTTTACCGGTGGCATCGCTCACTTCCAGCCAGCAGTCGGCGGAAAAGTTCATCACCAGATCCTGCGCCGACGCCGCCGGAGTCGTGACGTTCGCCTGATCGGTCGGCAACGGCGAGGCTGGGGTGGTAGCCGGAGCTGCCGGCGTCGTCCCCGCGGTATCGACATTGGCCTGGGAAGGCGCCACGACAGCGTTATTATCCGCTGGCGTCTGGGCCGGCGCGCTGGTGGTCGGTGCGCTGGCGGTATCGGTTGGCGCGCTGTTCGCGGCGCTATCGGCGGTCGGGGCTGCAGGGGCGCTGGTATCCAGCGGCACGTTCTGGCTGTTGGCGTCGCCGCCGTTCAGCTCTGCGGAAGACTGATCGGCCATAGTCGAAATCTCTTCCTGCTGCGCCTTATGGTCTTGCCACCACCAGGCGCCGCTCAGACCGATAACCACAAACAGCACCAGCCAGGTGAAGCTCATCAGCCAGCCGTCGCGCTTTTTGCGGCGCTTGCCTAAAGAGAAACTCTGCATTGGCGCGACTTTCGCCGCGCGGATGGGCGCCTGCTTGGCCATCATCGGCAGCAGCTCGTCTTCTGGAATATGTACGAGGCGAGCGTAGGAGCGGATGTACCCGCGCAGGAAGGTGGAGGCGAGGTCGGCGGGGGCCTTATCGTCTTCAATATCACGAACCGTGGACACCTTCAGGCATAAGCGTTCGGCCACCGCTTGCTGGCTAAGTCCGAGTTGTTCGCGGGCGTGACGCAGACGCGCGCCCGTGGTGTTTGCTTCTTGATGATCTTGAGTGGCTTCAGTATTCATTCGCTACAACTACTGGTACGTGAAATTTAAAGTTCAGCGCGGGAAAAAGCCGGCGCCGCGAGACATCTGTGCTACGTCAGCCTCACAGTATAGGACTGTCAGCCGCGCGATCACAGAGACGAATCAAAATTGAATGCTAAGCGGTTGTTGTGCCGCTACATACTGCCTCAAAGTCGACAAAAACGCACCGTAATTATTAACCGAATCAGCGTATTTCGCCTGGCTATCGGCCATAAATATGACCCGTGCCGCCTGCGCTGCACGGGTCATCATTTGTCAGACCGCTTTTACGTCAATCGCTTCGCCCTGCATCCGCTTACGCAGCGTACGCTTGGTACGGTCAATGACGTCGCCCGCCAGCTGGCCGCAGGCGGCATCGATATCGTCGCCGCGCGTTTTACGCACGATGGTCGTAAAGCCGTACTCCATCAGGACTTTGGAGAAACGGTCGATGCGGCTGTTGGAGCTGCGGCCATACGGCGCGCCCGGGAACGGGTTCCATGGGATCAGGTTGATCTTGCACGGCGTATCTTTCAGCAGCGCCGCCAGCTCATGGGCGTGCTCGGTGCCGTCGTTGACGTGATCCAGCATCACGTACTCGATGGTCACCCGGCCCTGGTTGGCGTTGGACTTCGAAATATAGCCGCGCACCGAGTTGAGGAACGTCTCGATGTTGTACTTTTTGTTGATCGGGACGATTTCGTCGCGAATGGTGTCGTTCGGCGCGTGCAAGGAGATCGCCAGCGCAACGTCGATCATATCGCCGAGTTTATCCAGCGCCGGCACCACGCCGGAGGTAGACAAGGTCACACGACGCTTGGAAAGGCCAAAGCCGAAATCGTCGAGCATGATTTCCATCGCCGGAACGACGTTGTTGAGGTTCAGCAGCGGCTCGCCCATGCCCATCATTACTACGTTGGTAATGGGACGCACGCCGGTGGTCTTCACCGCGCCGACGATCTTCGCCGCGCGCCAGACCTGGCCGATAATTTCGGATACCCGCAGGTTGCGGTTAAAGCCCTGCTGGGCGGTGGAGCAGAATTTGCACTCCAGCGCGCAGCCTACCTGGGAGGAGACGCACAGGGTGGCGCGGTCTTCTTCCGGGATATAGACGGTCTCGACGCGCTGATCGCCAACGGCAATCGCCCATTTAATGGTCCCGTCGGTTGAGCGTTGCTCTTCAACCACTTCCGGGGCGCGGATCTCCGCCACTTCTTTCAGTTTACTGCGCAGGACTTTGTTGATGTCGGTCATCTCATCAAAGTCGTCGCAGCAGTAGTGATACATCCATTTCATCACCTGATCGGCGCGGAAAGGCTTCTCGCCCATGTTTTTGAAAAACTCGCGCATCTGCTGACGGTTTAAATCCAGCAGGTTGATTTTGGCATCTTTGTTCGGCACCGTCAGAGCGGCGGTATCAGGCGTGACAATTTGTTCAGACATAATATTTTCCGGCCTCGTTATTACACGTTATGGCCCCAGGTGGGTTGAAAAAGAAACGCCCCGGAGAGCGACTGCTCGTCCAGGGGCGCTATATTCTACAAATTCTGGCGCATCATTGCCACGTTTGCACAAAGCAATGAAAAAAATCTGTAACTGACTGCTCAATCCTCTAAGGCTTTTCGATTGTCGCAAGGCGGCAAGCAAGTGACAAATTCGTCGGGAACGAATTTGACCAGCCGTAGGCTGGCCTCCGGTGAGAGGCAGGAGCCTCTCATTAATCCCCGGGAGCATAGATAACTATGTGACCGGGGTGAACGCGCGCAGCCAACGCCGCGACGGTCGAAAAGACGAGGTTTGTATCTCCAAAGTATTTCAGGTCACAGCGAGACGGCGAGTTCGCAAATCCCCGGGAGCATAGATAACTATGTGACCGGGGTGCGCGAAGGAAGCCAACAATGCTGTGGCGTGAAAGACGCAGGAGATTAGCGAGTGCGCGGGCAAACCTCGCCTTCAGCAAAGAAGAACGCGATTTCGCGGGCAGCGGATTCTACAGAGTCGGAACCGTGGGTGCCGTTCTCGGTGAAGCTGTCAGCGTAGTCAGCGCGCAGGGTACCCGCCAGGGCGTTTGCCGGATTGGTGGCGCCCAGCAGGTCACGGTGACGCTGTACCGCATTTTCGCCTTCCAGAACGGAAACCACGATCGGGCCGGAGGTCATGAACTCAACCAGACCGTCGAAGAACGGGCGACCTTCGTGCTCAGCATAGAAACCACGAGCCTGTTCAACGGTCAGGTGCAGCATTTTGGTGCCGACGATTTTGAACCCTGCAGCTTCAAAGCGGGAAAAGATGCTGCCAATAACGTTTTTTGCCACCGCGTTTGGTTTGATGATGGAAAAAGTACGTTCAATAGCCATGATTACCTCTAATTAAATGTTCTGTTGTTGCACATACGATTGTATGGCCTGGCGCGCATTATAATGAGCATCCCCGCCCCTGCCTACGGATGAAGGTAACATTTTGTTAAAATAAGATGAGTATTGAAAACACAAACCGCCAACAACAAATTTACCCTGGTTATTGCAGGGTAAAGCTGGCGGCTGCCGTCTGGCCCGCTTCATCCATCACCACCAACTGCCACTCGCCGGGTTTATCCAGCGTTAGCGTGGTTCTTGCGCCGGGGGCCTCTAACGGTTCGCCATTAATAAACCACCAGCGCCGCCCCTCCCCACCGCTGGTTTGTAGCGGCAACATCACCCGCGCCTCACCCGGGAGACGTTTTATCACTGCCCCATCACGGATGCCGGACAGCACCAGCGGCGCGGTATCCTGAGTCTGTAACGGCGGGCATGACTCCGATGCCGGTCCCAGGCGCGCGCGCCGCCTTTCGCTGGCCGGCAGCCAGGGATCCAGCGGCAGCGGCCAGACTTCGACCTGGCTTTCCCGAGCGCCGGGACAATCCGCCGCCACCCGTTCGCCGTGTTCATTGCGCCACACCGGGAAGCGGATCCCGCGTACGCTCTCCTGCCCCGGCAGCAGCAGGGTCGGCGGCTGGCTGGCATCCAAAAGCCAGCTGGCCAGGCGACGACGACAGTTGCTGTCGCCCGCCGGCAGATCCTGCCCGCCAGGCCAGCAGATTGTCCCCTGGCTGACCGTTGCCGGGCGCGGATCGCTCGGCAGCCCGCCGCGGCTCATCGCCGGGCGGGCCAGCAGCAGATTATTGACCTGGTTGAGCAGCGGTACGGCGCTGGCGAAGCCGAACTGGCCCACCACCGGCGTACCGTCCGGGCGCCCGGTCCAGATGCCTATCAGATATCGCGCATTGAGGCCGACCGCCCACGCGTCGCGATAGCCGTAGCTGGTGCCGGTTTTCCACGCCAGCGGCACCGCCTGCGGCAGCGAGGCATCGGGAACCGGTTGCGCTTCGCCGGCCAAAATACGCCGGACGATCCATGCCGCCCCGGGCGACATCAGCGCGCGCTCGGTCAATGGATCGCTCGGCTTCAGGCGCAGCCGCGCCGCCTTGCCATGGCGGGCGAAGGCGCTGTACGCCGCGACAATATCTTCCAGCCGCGCCCCGGCGCCGCCGAGGATTAGCGACAGATTCGGCTCTGCGCCAGCGGGCAGCGTCAGGGGCAGCCCGGCGTTGCGTAAATTAGCCGCAAAGCGTTTTGGTCCATAGGCTTCGAGCACCTGCACCGCCGGCAGATTCAGCGACCGCACCAGCGCCTCGCTGGCGCTCACCGGGCCATGAAACCCGCTGTCGAAATTACCGGGGCGATAATCGCTAAAACGCCGTGGCACATCCTGTAATAGCGATGCCGGGTGAATCAGCCCCTCATCCATCGCCATCGCGTAGATAAAGGGTTTCAGCACCGACCCCGGCGAGCGTACCGCCGAGACCATATCAATATGGCCGAAGCGGCTGTCGTCGGTGATATCCGCCGAGCCCACCCAGCCGCGAACTTTCATATCCGTGTGGTCGACGACGACCATCGCCAGCGAACTGCGCGGCGGCAGGCGCGATTTCCAGTTCAGCGCCAGATCTTCCAGTTGCCGCTGCAGTCCGGCATCCAGAGTCGTCACCACCTTTTCATCACGACTGGTCGCCAGCGCCCGGCGTGAAAAAAGCGGCGCCAGCTGCGGCATCTGGCGCGGAAACAGCCATACTGGCTCCTCCATCGCTTCCTTTACCGCCTGCTCCGGCCAGACGCCCTGGCTGACCATTCGCGTAAGCACTTTATCACGCGCCGCCTGGGCCCGCTGCGGCCAGCGGTCCGGACGTAAACGACTGGGCGCCTGGGGAAGTACCGCCAGCAGCGCCGCCTCGCCGTAGCTAAGCCGGGCAGGCGGCTTACCGAGATAGGCCCAGCTGGCCGCGCCGATCCCCTGCAGGGTGCCGCCAAACGGCGCGCGGTTCAAATAGAGGGTTAGAATGTCGCTTTTTGACAGATGCCACTCCAGCTGCAGCGCTCGCCACAGCTGGCGCAGCTTGCCGCCGAAGGTGCGTGGATGGGGATCAAGCAGGCGTGCCACCTGCATGGTAAGCGTGCTGCCGCCCGAGATAACTCGCCCGGAAGTAAGATCCTGCCAGGCGGCGCGCAGCACCGCGAAGGGATTGACCCCCGGATGGCGCCAGAACCAGCGGTCTTCATAGTGGATGAGCGCCTGCAGATAGCGCGGCGACACGTCGGCGAGCGTGACCGGATAACGCCAGACGCCCTGCGCGTCGGCAAACCGCCACAGCGGCGTCCCGTCTTCCGCCACCACCACACGGGCAGGCGTGACGTCATGCAGCGGCAGCGGCCACAGGCGATCGGCCGCCAGCACCGCCAGCCACAGCAGAAAAATAAACGCCGCCAGCCAGCGCCAGCGGCGTTTTACCCGAGGCAATACGCGCATTTACGGCGTCACGGTGAGCGGACCGCTGGCCGCTCCTGTCGCCCGCCACTGCGGCGCATACATCGATTCCACCTGCGGCTGCGGGACCTGATAAGTGCCCGGCGTCACCGCCCGCGCCAGATAGACCAGCGTCACCGGCTGGCCTTCATTGACAGCGACGGCAGCGACGAAACGGTCATCGCGGAACTCGATATGCTGAATATCCGCCTGCTGCATCTGGTTAAGCAGGTTTTGCACCGCGTCGCCATTCTCCTGCAGGCTGGCGCTGCTGTTGGCCAGATTCTGGTTTTCCAGCTCCAGACCGGCTGGCAACAGATCAACCACCAGCGCGTCAGGCACGTTGCGTTTGGCGGTCACCTCCAGCTTGACGAGCACCAGTTCGCCGCTGCGCAGTGAAGACAGCGATTTCTGCTGCCCCTGGGTATCGAAAATAGTGCGTTCAATCCCCAGGACGTTACCGCCCGGCTGCGGCGCGCTTTGCGGATAGCCGCTGCTGTCGAGGCGCAGCCACAGCGGCTGACTGCCGGTATTACTCACCTGCAGCGCCGCCAGCCGATCGCCGTCGAGATTGCGGGTTTGCGCTTTGTCGCCGGCCAGCGGCTCCGCCTGCAGCGAGGTTTGCGCCTGCCAGCTGCCCGGCAGGTCCGCCAGCGTACGTCCGGCAAGGAACAAGGCGTTGGTTTCCTGGGTCGACAGCCAGCGCTGGCCATAGGCCTCTTCCGACAGCGTGCTCAACAGCTGAGTTTGCACCTCCGGCAGCAGCTTATTCTCTTCCAGCAGCGCCAGCTTCAGGGCGTTATCGCGCAGCGGGCTACCGTAATCGCCCAGCCAACGATTCTCATCCTGGCGCGGGGTGGCAACCGCCAGCTTCAGGGCGGCGTCGCCGCGCGGCGCATCGCCCATGGTTTTCAGCGCAATGCCGAGCTGCAGCAGCGGCAAGCCGGATCGCGCCTGGTCGTGACGGCTCCAGATTTCACGCAAGGCGCCGAGCGGCGCTTTTTGCTGACGCGCCAGCACCAGCGCGGCATAGGCCTGAGCGGCAAAGCGGCTGGCCTGGGCGTCGTCGCTGTAGCGCACGGTCATCAGGCCTGGCTCCTGCAGATAGCGCAGCAGGCGCTCGTTGCCTTTATTAATGGCGTTGACCGGTACGCTATAGCCCTGCTCGCTGGCGCGCACGAGGAAGTCCATGGCGTAGGCGGTCAGCCAGTACTCTTCCGGCCCCTCTCTATCCCATAGCGCAAAGCCGCCGTTTTCCAGCTGCATCTGCAGCAGGCGTGAAATACCGACATCGATGGCCGCGCGGCGTTTTTCGTCGCTGTCCCCGCTAATGCCCAGCGCCTTTAGCTGCGCCGCGCTGGTATACAGGGACGGGAACAGGCCGCTGGCGGTCTGCTCAAGGCAGCCGTAAGGATAGGCTTTCAGCTCGCGGATATAGCGGGCGAGATTCAACGGTGGTTTACCGCTGAGCAGCAGTTGGCCCTGCAGCGTTTGCGGGGCAAAGCCCTGGCTCTGCGCCGCCGGCGGCTGCCAGCTTTCACCTGGCTGCAGCACTGCGCCGCTGTTGACGGTCTGTGCCGGGTACGCCGGACGCACGCCGATTTTCCATTGTTTTTGCAGCGGGGTGAAGGTTTCGCCCGGCAGGCTCAGGCCGCTGATGGTGGCATTAACCTGACCATCGCCGAAGCCCGCCAGCGCGCTCACTGGTATAAACAGCGTGCTGCGCGCCCCCGGCGCCAGCTGTACCGGCGGCAGTTGGCCATCGGTCAAGGTCACCAGCCCGCTGGCGGTAAGATGTACCTGCAGGGTTTGCGGTTTATCGGTCAGATTGCTGAGATCCAGCGCCAGCCGTGTAGTATCGCCGCTGGCGAGGAAGCGCGGAGTGTTCAGCTCGGCGATGACCGGGGCGGCCACCACCACTTTATCTTCGCTGCTGCCGAAGTCATCCGCCGTCCACGCCTGGGCCATCACCCGCAGCTCGCCGTTAAAATCGCCAATGGGTAACGTCACCGTGCCTTCGCCCTGATCGTTCAATACCACCGGCTGCGCCTGCTGGGCGACGATCGTCACGTGGTTGACCGGCGGTTTGCCGCCGCGTTTTAACTCGTCGCCATCGCCGCCGAAGCGCAGGCTGGCCACCCGTCCCTGCCCTTCGATCACCTGGCCGTAGATGTCATAGATATCTGCGCCGTAACGCTTCTGGCCAAAGAAGGCGTTCCACGGATCTGGGGTAGCGTAATCGGTGATATTCAGTACCCCGCTATCCACCGCCGAGAGCAGGACATTGACCTGTTTCGGCGCCTCGCCCTCTTTGACGCTGGCTTTCACTTTCACCGTCAGCGGCTGGTTGGGGCGCATTTTGTCCGGGGCCTCCAGCGCCAGCGTCAGGCGACGGTTTTCATCGCCCAGCGGCAGATGCAGCAGGCCCACCGCGCGTTTCGGCGTTGCCGAGCGCGATTTATCGCCGGGACGAACCACCAGCGTGCTAAGGTAGAGGTCGTGGCGATTCCAGGTTTTATCCACCGGGATCGACAGGTCCATCCCCTCCGCCGGGACGTCAATTTCCTGCCACCACAGCGGCCCTTCGCTGGATTCCACCATTGCGTAGCCTTTACCCGCCGCCGGGGCGGCGATGTGCAGCCTGATGGTGTCGCCCGGTTTATAGCTCGGTTTATCCAGCTTCATGGTGACCCGGTCAGGACGCGCCGCGCCGGCGCCTTCGCTGTTATCCTGCCAGCTGTAGCCCGCCCAGAAGCGCACGCTGCTGACCACGTCGTCCGGTCCTTTCACCTCCAGGCGATAGGATCCCCACTCCACCGGGAAGCTCACTTTGCCGATCTGGCCGGCCTGCAGGTCTAGCGACTCCTCGCCCTCCTGCAGATCTTTTTGATCGAACTGCGACTGCCAGCCTTCGCTGTCGGACCAGTTCCAGTAGTAGTCGCGCCGCTCGCGGATCAGCCGCACCTGGAGACCGGAGATCGCTTTTTTCTCGCCTTTGACGTCGGCATAGACGATATCAAACGCGGCGTTACTGTTTTCATCCACCACCGGCTGTTTCACGGTGGTATCGGTGCGGTAATCGTAAACGTCCTTCAGCGTAAATTGCGGGCGGATCCCCGGCAGCGCCTCGGCGGGCCAGATCGGCTGCTTAACCGTACGGGTCACCGGGCGACCGCCGGATTCCAGCAGGCTGGCCTGCAGCACCACCTGCAGCGGCGAATGGCTATCCTGCCACTGGCTTGAGGTGGTCACTTCGCCATGGCCTTTTTCGTCCAGCGTCAGCTGGACTTCATCCAGACTACGGGAGAGGTTTTCTTCCGCAATATCGCCGAACTGGAAGCCCGGCAGCGCAGCGACGGCGTCGCGCAGCGGGCGCAGGAACAGCTTGCCCTGCAGCTGGTTGCCGCTGGCCGGCGCGCCGTAGAGATAAGCGCCGCTAACGCCAAAGGTGACGTCGGCATCCGGCGCGACTGGCGCGGCCTGCGGCGTCAGGTTCAGGGCCATGCGTTCCGGCATAAAGTCTTCAACGTGGAAATCCCATTCGCGCGGCTGATTGTCGCCGGCGCTGGCGCGAATGTGCCACATGCCGGTAGCCGCGCCGCTGTCGAGCGGATAAGTAAACTGGTACAGGCCATTCACTGGTTTGCTCATCACCGAGCGGATCACTTGGCCGTCCGGCTGAACCACCTCCAGTTTCACCGGCTGCTCCGCCAGCGGCTTGCCGTCGCTATCGCGCAACAGCGCATTAAGGATCACCGTTTCGCCGGGACGATAGAGATCGCGCGGGCCAAACATAAAGAACTGTTTGCTAAAGCCGGGCGCGCCTGCGATAGAGAATTCCGCCAGATCCAGCGCCGGCAGCTTGAGGTCGAGGAGCGTGGTCTGCCCCTCTTTGCGCGCCAGCAGCAGCGCGGCTTCTTTATCGGTTTGCAGGGTGACGTGGCCCTGGCTGTCGCTTTTCGCTTCCGCCAGGGTCTGCCCTTTGGCATTGAGCAACTGCACCTCAATGCCCGACTGGGCGGCGCCGTTTTCCAGACTCTGGGTAAAAACGTCCAGCCGGTTATGGTAGCGATGCGCCGAGACGCCGATATCGCTGAGGGTAAACAGCGTCGCCGCGTTGCTGTAGCTATAACGGCCCGCCGGGTTCATGACCGCCACGTAGACGCCAGGCTGCTGGAGCGGCTTGATGTCGCTCAGCGGCAGCAGCAGCTTTTCGCGAGTATTACGCGCCGGGTTGAGATCGAAGCGGCCGCTGTAGACCAGATCCGCCATCTTCAGCAGTTCATCAGATTCCCAGTTGCTTAACGAGTTACGGTATTCCCACTGACTGACAAAGGCGGAGAGCGATTCCGGCTTAATGCGGAAGAAATTAACGTCGACATTATCGACGTTAAGCGCCATCACCGGCAGCCCGGCGACCACGTTGCCCGGCAGCAGCGAGCCGCGGCTGGCAAACCCAACGCTCGGTGCGATATCGCGAGTGGTCAGGGTCTTCTCAAACGGTTTGTCGAGCGTCGCCTTGTTCAGGGCGGTCAGCGTCGGGTCGACCGAGACAATCAGCTCGCGCTTTGGCTCAAGGTGACGCAGACGCAGCTCTTTCAGATTCGGCGCCAGCTCCCAGGCACCGTCCACCTTACCGCTTTTCTTGTCGACCAGATGCACGCTGCGCGAGAAATCCTGGTCCGGCTGCAGCGGGACGGAAAACGTCAGCACCAGGGTCGCGGCGCCATCCAGTTGCACCTCCGAGGCGTCGAGGAGCGTCAGCGCTTTACCCTGGCTTTTTTCCGCCAGCGCCGCCAGCTGGGCGCGGTCCGGTTTTGCCGTCGCGCCTGGGTTGCTATCCGCGGCTGGCGCCGGGGCCGAGGCCTGCGGTGTACCGCTGTCATCACACCCGGTTAATGAAAATGCGGTAAGGAGCGCCAGTGATAGCGCCGCTAAACGAAATGGTTTCATCCTTCTAACCCCTCGGCCGATGAGCCTGATGCAATTTGTCACATTTATTATGCGTTATGGCGGCGCTTCTCAACAGTGACGAAGCGGGTTTCTGCCGATTAATCAGAAAAGTGCCGTGACGCCGTCCCCACTCTGGCGTCCTTAACTTGTCAGCACCAGCTAAAACGCCGACAATTCAGTCATGAATAATAAAACGGAGGCACCTATGTCCACCTCGTTTTTTGTCGCTGCCGACTGGCTGGCAGAACATATTGATGACCCGGAAATTCAGATTATCGACGCCCGCATGGCGCCCGCCGGGCAGGAGGCCCTGCGGGATATGGCCGCGGAATACCGCGCCGGCCATGTGCCGAACGCGCTGTTTTTCGATATCGAGGCGCTATCCGACCACACCAGTCCGCTGCCGCATATGATGCCGCGGGCCGAAGCGTTTGCCGTCGCCATGCGCGAACTGGGCGTCTGCAGCGATAAGCATCTGGTGGTCTATGACGAAGGCAATCTGTTTTCCGCCCCGCGCGCGTGGTGGATGCTGCGCACCTTTGGCGTAGAGAAGGTGTCAATTCTGGCCGGCGGACTGGAGGGCTGGCGGCGCGACGAACTGCCGCTGGAACAAGGGATGCCGGAGGTGGCCGAAGGGGAATTCGACGTGCGGTTCGATCCTCAGCAAATTAAGCGTCTGACCGACGTCCTGTTGGTCAGCCATGAAGGATCGGCGCAGATTGTCGATGCCCGTCCGGCGGCCCGGTTTAACGGCCAGGCCGACGAACCGCGCCCGGGCCTGCGCCGCGGGCATATCCCCGGCGCGCTGAACGTACCGTGGACGGTTCTGGTGATTAACGGCGAACTGAAAACCGTTGACGAGCTGAACGATATCTTTTTACGTCAGGGTGTCGATTTTGAACGGCCGATCATCGCCAGCTGCGGCTCGGGGGTGACGGCGGCGGTGGTCGTGCTGGCGCTCACCACGCTTGGCGTGAACGGCGTCTGCCTGTATGACGGCTCCTGGAGCGAATGGGGCGCGCGGAGCGATCTGCCGATTGAACCGGCCCCTGCCGCTCCGTAAACACGGCGTGACCGCGGGCCTCCCGTCCCGCGGTCACTAAATAATTTCTGATTTTCCCTCTCCCTTCCTTCTGCTTCTCGCTAAACCGGTTACTCTGTGCTGCCGCAGGGCTTGTACCTGTCGAGTTCGCTTTGCCTGATGAGGAGGCAGAGCACTGGTACAGAATTCCTCAGGGCTGATAGCGCATCCAGTCCATCCCAATCTGATGTCACCACAAGGAGTGAAAATGGCATTAGTCTCTAACCCACATTCGGCTTATTCACCGCGCCTTCCCTGGCTGGGAGGTATAGCTGGCCTGCTGGCAGGCGGCGCGATCCTTTATTTTTGGCCGCAATGGAACCGGACATGGCTAAGCCTGGTGCCTGCGCCAGTCTCCGTGTATACCCGCTTTCTCGGGGTCACTCTCGAAGACGTTCCGTTAGTCACCTATTGCCATCAGGCGCTGCTGGGTTTTCTGATGGTGCTGCTCGCGCCCGGTTACGGTAAGTCGACCCTTGCCGCGTGGATGATGCATAACCCAGCGTCAAGCCGACGCTGGCCCGGCGAGGTATTCCGTGCCTGGGTCACAAAATTTGGCCTGCTGGTCATGGTCTTTTGCAATCTGTTCTTTTTGTCCCGGGTCCCATCCGGAACCCTGGCGTTATACATTTTTATTCTCCAGCACATCAGCGTTGCCGCGGCGGTGGCGTCAGGGGTGCTGCTCCTGCGTGACGCCCGGCGCCTGGCCCGCACGTTCGACGCTCAGCTGGCGGACCTGCGTCTTCTCATGATACTTACCCTCGGGTTCCAGACGATTTTGCCGGCGCAGATCGCGCTGATGAGCGCCCGGGGCGTGAATACGCCGCTGGGCTGGTACATTGTTATCGCGCAAATGGCAGGGGTGTTACTGGCGTTTATGCTGGTCGGCGGGCTGGTGGCAGCGCTACGTTCTCTGCTGGGCGAAGAGAGGTGCCGGGCCTGGCGCGGGGATATGGCGCTCTTCAACGGCATTGTCACACTGTGCGTGACGGGATTTCTCCTCTATCACATGGTGTCTGCCTATCCGCGAATCTTTGCCGCCCTGCATTAGCTTTTGCCACCCCGCTTTTGTGCCTCGAACTGGAAGCAGAAAGAAACAGCGGGGGCTGCCGCCCCCGCTGTCAGATGATGCGGTTCTGCTTAAAATCGCGCAGGAAGCTGCCCCAGCGCTTTTCATAGAACGGCGTGATATGGGCAATCATAAAGTGGCTGATGCCCTTCTCGCCTTCCACCACCTGGCAAATATCGATCGGTTCGTCGCCTGGCAAGGTATCGGTGGCCACGCTGCCGGTGGTCTGGATAATGGCTTCAATATCTCCTTCCGCTTCAATCCCGATCAATAAGTTTGCCGGCGCGTCGGCGCGCTCTTTAATCGAGCACAGAAACGCCCGCTTGACGGTCTTCAGCGTTTTGAACAACGTGGTCAGCGAATCGACCATCTGCGCCGGCGGTTCGGCGACTTCAGACAGCAGCAGCGCTTCGCCGCCTTCCAGTACCGTCTGGGTGCTCAGTGGGCTGCCTTCTTCGCCTAACAGATGGCTGATTTCCCGTGGGGTGAACTCTTTGCCGCTCGGCAGCTTCGGGTTGAGGAATAACGATTCGCCCAGCGTCATCGCCATCAGCGTGCGGGCCGGCATCATCACGAAGGCCTGTTCATCCGCCACCGCCTGCTGCAGCGCCTCCAGCGAGGTAAAGAATGGGATCACCGAGGTACCGTCGTCTTTTTCCCAATGCTGCAGATCCAGCGCGCTATCTTCGACAATCTGCTCGCCATCGGCTGCCCTGCCCGGCACCCAGACGGTGGCCTCCAGCAGCGCGCTGAAAAATGCCGGACGATGGGCGGGCTCAGTCGCCGCTTTTTCCAGCAGGGTTTCTAATTCATTTTTTGTATCTGACATAGTTTGGCTACTTCACAATGAATTGCCCGGCGGCCATTCGTCCACGCGGGCATATGGTTTTCCTGGCCGGGTAAGCGCGGGAGCCACCCGGCAAGGCCATTACTCAGCTGTCAGCAGGTTAGCAATGGTACGCACGCCAAGCCCGGTGGCGCCCGCCGACCACTGCTCAACGGCAGATTTGCGGTAGGTTGCCGAACAGTCGATATGCAGCCAACCCTGATGGTAGTTTTCCACGAAGTGGGACAGGAAGCCCGCCGCGGTGCTGGCGCCGGCCGGATAGGCCGCGCTACCGGTGTTGTTCAGGTCAGCAAAGTTGGACGGCAGCTGGTTGCGGTGGAACTCGGCCAGCGGCAGACGCCAGAAGGCTTCGTTTTCCGCCTGAGCGCTCGCCAGCAGGCGATTCGCCAGCGCATCGTCAAAGCTGAACAGCGCGTGGTAATCATTGCCCAACGCGGTTTTCGCCGCGCCGGTCAGGGTGGCGGCGTCGATGATCAGCTCTGGCTTCTGCGCCGAGGCGTCAATCAGGCCATCCGCCAGCACCAGGCGGCCTTCCGCGTCAGTGTTCATGACTTCAACGGTTTTGCCGTTGCGATAATGAATAATATCGCCCAGTTTGAAGGCGTTACCGCTGATCAGGTTGTCGGCGCAGCACAGGAACAGCTTCACACGTTTGTTCAGACCGCGGGTAATGGCGAAAGCCAGCGCGCCGGTGATAGTCGCCGCACCGCCCATATCGGATTTCATCGAATCCATAAAGGCGCTTTGCTTGATGCTGTAGCCGCCGGAATCAAAGGTGATGCCTTTGCCCACCAGGCAGGCGTATACCGGCGCCTCTTTATCGCCGGTCGGGTTATAGTCCAGCGCCAGCAGGACCGGCGAACGCTCGGAGCCGCGGCCCACGGTATGCAGACCAAGATAGCCCTGCTCGCGCAGATCTTCGCCTTTGGTGATGCGATAGCTAATCTTCTCACCCGCCACGCCGCACAGCAGGTCGACAGCGCGCTGCGCCAGCTGCTCCGGACCCAGCTCTTCCGCCGGCGCATTGATGGTGTCGCGCACCCAGTCGATGATCGTCAGGCGGTTATCCAGCTCGCTGCGCTGCGCGTCGTCAAGGGATGGCCATTCGACCTGACGCTGACCTTTCGGCCCTTTATAGCCGGCCCAAAAGGCCCAGGCGCGATCGGTGTTCCAGCCTTCGCCGCTCAGGGCGACGTGCTTGATGCCCATGCCGTCAATTTTGCGCGCCGCGCGCTGGATAAGCCCGAGGTCGTCTTTACCGTTGAGATGTAGAGCGATGCCGTCGTTATTGATGCTCCAGGTCGCTTTTTCTCCCCAGCGTCCATCGGCTGGCTGAGTAGAAAGCGTAATCTTCATAGCTTCGGTCATTATCATTATCCTTCTTAGCAAACGGGCCACCCTATGGCAGCCCGTTAAAATGTTTTCGCTTAACGCGAAATTATTCGGCCTCGTCTAGCCAGACTAGCAGAATCGCCTCGAGAATTTTTTCATTGGATGCGTTTGGATCATCATCAAACTCTTCCAAATCGCAAATCCACTGATGCATGTCGGTAAAGCGAACGGTTTTCGGGTCGAGATCCGGGTAAGCGTCGTACAGCGCTTCGCCGATTTCACGGCTGTCGGTCCATTTCAGTGCCATATTAGTGCTCGCGTGCGTGGTTGATGGTGTAACGCGGGATCTCAACGACCAGATCTTCGTCGGTGACGCGCGCCTGGCAGCTCAGACGGCTGTCAGGTTCCAGCCCCCAGGCTTTATCCAGCATGTCGTCTTCATCTTCGCTACTTTCCGCCAGCGAGTCAAAACCTTCACGCACGATGCAGTGGCAGGTGGTGCAGGCACAGGATTTTTCGCAGGCGTGTTCAATTTCGATACCGCTACGCAGCGCGGCATCGAGAATGGTTTCACCGGTCTCAGCTTCCACAACGATGCCATCCGGACACAGGTCCTGGTGGGGCAGAAATACAATTTTTGGCATTTTAAACCTCGTCCACGGATTGGCCTTTCAGCGCGATACGGACCGACTGATCCATACGGCGAGCGGCGAATTCCTGGGTTTGTGTGTCGATATTTTTAATCGCTTCTTTAATCGCGTCAGCGTCGTCGCCTGCCGCGGCGGCGCGTACCTGCTCCGCAGCGGCATCGATGGCCTGACGCTCCGCGGCGCTTAACAGCGCGGCGTCGGCGGCCAGCGCGCTTGTCAGGCTCTCCAGTACGCGCGCGGCTTCCACTTTCTGTTCAGCCAGCATGCGCGCCTGAATATCCTGTTCGGCGTAGCTCATCGAATCTTTAATCATGGTGGCGATTTCGCCATCGGTCAGACCGTAAGACGGTTTCACCTGGATGGAGGCTTCCACGCCGGTCGATTTTTCCATCGCCGTAACGCTCAGCAGGCCATCGGCATCCACCTGGAAGGTAACGCGAATATGCGCCCCGCCCGCCGGCAGCGCCGGGATACCGCGCAGCGCAAAGCGCGCCAGCGAACGGCAATCCTGGACCAGCTCACGCTCGCCCTGCATCACGTGAATGGACATCGCCGTCTGGCCATCTTTGAAGGTGGTAAACTCCTGCGCGCGGGCCACCGGAATGGTGGTATTACGCGGGATCACTTTCTCCACCAGGCCGCCCATGGTTTCCAGGCCTAACGACAGCGGGATAACGTCGAGCAGCAGCAGTTCGCTGTCCGGCTTGTTGCCCACCAGGATATCGGCCTGGATCGCCGCGCCGATGGCGACAACTTTGTCCGGGTCAATGGAGGTCAGCGGAGTGCGACCGAAGAACTCGCCAACGCGCTCACGCACCAGCGGCACGCGGGTCGAACCGCCGACCATCACCACTTCCAGCACTTCTTGCGCTTCAACGCCAGCGTCTTTTAGCGCCCGACGGCAGGCCATCAGGGTACGTTTTACCAGCGGGGCAATCAGATCGTTAAACTGGCTGCGGGTGATATCGCCCTGCCAGCCGCCGACCTCGACGTGCGCTGCCTCGGCATCGCTCAAGGCGATTTTCGCCGCGATGGCGGCATCCAGCAGCTCACGCTGCAGACGGTTATCGCTGCGGTCGCTGAAGCCCGCCTGCTCGCGCAGGTAGTCAGCCAGCATGTGATCGAAATCATCGCCGCCGAGAGCCGAGTCGCCGCCGGTGGCCAGCACTTCAAACACCCCGCGGCTTAAACGCAGAATGGAGATATCAAAGGTGCCGCCGCCGAGATCGTAGACCGCAATCACCCCTTCCTGGCCGGAGTCGAGGCCGTAGGCAATAGCCGCCGCGGTCGGCTCATTGAGCAGGCGCAGCACGTGCAGGCCCGCCAGACGCGCCGCGTCTTTGGTTCCCTGGCGCTGAGCGTCATCGAAGTAAGCGGGAACGGTAATGACCACGCCGTCGAGTTCGCCGGCCAGCGCTTCGGCCGCCCGGGCGGCCAGCGCTTTGAGGATATCGGCGGAGACGCGAATCGGGTTCAGCAGGCCGCCGGCGGTCTGGATCATCGGCAGGCCGTTTTCACTGGCCTGCAGCTGATACGGCAGATGCGGGTAACGGTTTTGAATATCGGCGAGGGAGCGCCCCATCATCCGCTTCACGGAGCTGATGGTATTGGCAGGATCCTGAGCGGCGTTAAGCCGGGCGTCATAGCCGACGGTCAGCCCCGAAGCGTGGTAGTTCACCACCGACGGCAGCAGATAGCGGCCTTGATGATCGGGCAGAGTCTCGGCCTGGCCGCTACGCACGGTAGCCACCAGAGAATTGGTGGTGCCCAGGTCGATACCGGCCGCCAGACGACGCTGGTGCGGCGCGGCGCTCAGGCCGGGCTCACTAATTTGTAATAAGGCCATAATTGCTTCCGAAAATTAAAAATCGAGCAGTTTTTCTTCGAGTTCTTCAGCACTGCTGCGCAGTTTATCGAGGAAACGGAGCTTACGAACCGTGTCCGCCGCCGCCTCCCAGCTCTCATTATGCAATTGGTCAACCATCAGCTGCTGACGGGTATCAAACAGCGCTTTCACCCGTTTGATAAAACCTTCCAGCCGCGCGTCGTCTTTCGCCTGGCCGATCTCATCCAGCTCTTCGCGCAATTCCAGCTGTTCCATCAGGAACGCGGTATCGCGAACGGTATGCTGCTCGCTGGCCAGATCGAAGCCATGCAGCGAAAGGAGATATTCTGCGCGAGTCAGCGGATGGCGCAGCGTCTGCCAGGCCTGGTTTATAGTGGCGGAATGCTGAACCGCCGCAAGCTGTTCCGCCGCAGGCGCGCTGGCAAATTTATCCGGATGGTACTGGCGCTGCAGATCCTGATACCGGACAGCCAGTTGTTCAAGCGAGAGGGTATAGCTGGCTGGTAACCCGAAGAGGGTGAAATAGTCCATAGTAACCTCAGGGTCATGCATCTAAATTAAAACCCCACGCGCGGCGTGACCGCGGTGGGGTTGAGGAGTACCGATTATACGTTAAAGCTTTCGCCGCAGCCGCACTCATCTTTGACGTTAGGGTTAGTGAATTTGAACCCTTCGTTGAGGCCTTCTTTGACGAAGTCCAGCTGAGTGCCGTCGAGGAATTGCAGACTTTTGCCGTCGATCACGACCTTCACGCCTTTGTCTTCAAACACGGTGTCTTCAGCCGCCGGCTCGTCAACAAACTCCAGTACATAGGCCATACCCGAGCAGCCGGAGGTTCTTACGCCCAGGCGCAGGCCAAACCCTTTACCGCGGTTCGCCAGGAAGGCATTGACTCGCGCTGCTGCACTGTCGCTAAGAGTAATCGACATAACAAAACCTCAACTAATTATTTTGCTTCACGTTTGCTTTTGTAATCCGCAATCGCGGCTTTAATCGCGTCTTCCGCCAGGATCGAGCAGTGGATTTTCACCGGCGGCAGTTCCAGTTCATCGGCGATATCGGTGTTCTTGATCGCCTGCGCTTCGTCCAGCGATTTGCCCTTCACCCACTCGGTAACCAGGGAGCTGGAAGCGATAGCGGAACCGCAGCCGTAGGTCTTGAAGCGCGCGTCTTCAATGATACCTTCATTGTTGACTTTAATCTGCAGCTTCATCACGTCGCCGCAGGCCGGCGCGCCGACCATGCCGCTGCCGACGTTCTCGTCGCTGTTGTCAAAAGAGCCGACGTTGCGCGGATTCTCGTAATGATCGATAACTTTTTCGCTGTAAGCCATGATGAATTCTCCTTATTGGTGCCGAATTAGTGATGTGACCATTCAATGCTGTTCAGATCCACGCCCTGTTTGAACATTTCCCACAGCGGAGAAAGCTCGCGCAGACGGCCAATGGATTTGCGAATCAGATCGATGGCATAGTCAATCTCTTCTTCGGTAGTGAAACGACCTAAAGAGAAACGAATAGAACTGTGCGCCAGTTCATCAGTCATGCCTAACGCGCGCAGCACGTAGGATGGCTCAAGGCTCGCGGAAGTACAGGCTGAACCGGAGGAAACCGCCAGGTCTTTCAGCGCCATAATCAGCGACTCGCCTTCAACATAGTTGAAGCTGACGTTAAGAATGTTCGGCGCGCCCTGCTCGAGGTCGCCGTTGAGGTACACTTCTTCCATATCCTTCACGCCGTTCCACAGACGGTTGCGCAGCGTGCGCAGACGCGCCATCTCGCTTTCCATCTCTTCTTTGGCGATACGGTAAGCTTCACCCATGCCGACGATCTGGTGAACAGGCAGAGTACCGGAACGCATACCGCGCTCGTGGCCGCCGCCGTGGATTTGCGCTTCGATACGAATACGCGGCTTACGACGCACGTACAGCGCGCCGATGCCTTTCGGACCGTAGATTTTGTGACCGGAGAAGGACATCAGGTCAACTTTCAGCTGGCTCAGATCGATAGGCAGCTTGCCCACGCTCTGGGTGGCGTCTACGTGGTAAATGATACCGCGGGCGCGACACATCTCGCCGATGGTAGCGATATCCTGCACCACGCCGATTTCGTTATTCACATGCATGATGGAAACCAGGATGGTGTCGTCACGCATCGCTGCTTCCAGCTCTTTCAGATCGATAATCCCGTTGCTCTGCGGCGCCAGGTAGGTCACTTCGAAGCCTTCGCGCTCCAGCTGACGGCAGGTATCCAGAACCGCTTTATGCTCGGTTTTGCTGGTGATGATGTGCTTGCCTTTTTTCTGATAAAAGTTGGCTGCACCCTTGATCGCCAGGTTGTCGGATTCAGTCGCACCAGAGGTAAAGACGATTTCGCGCGGGTCGGCGCCGACCAGCTCGGCAATCTGATTGCGGGCGATATCAACCGCCTCTTCAGCCTGCCAGCCAAAACGGTGGGAACGGGAGGCCGGGTTACCAAAGGTCCCGTCCATGGTCAGGAACTGCATCATTTTCTCGGCAACACGCGGGTCCACCGGCGTGGTTGCGGAGTAATCGAGGTAAATCGGTAATTTCATTGCTCTTAAACTCCGTACATCACTCAATGCAAGGAATCAGGCAACCGGCTTGATGTACGACCGAGTACACGGAATGTCGGAGCATCCCGGCCTGATTCTGAAAGCTCTTTATAATCGTTGTCCCGCCGTTTCGCGCCGCCTTGCCCTGTCAGCCGCAGCCCGAAACGGGACGGGTCACTCAGGCGCGCAGTTTAACGTCAATCGCGTCCTGAGTGCGCGCATTGCGCTGGGTTTCGTGCTGATGCTGACGACCGGAAACATCGAGGATCTCCTGGTTATTCACCAGTTCCCCGAGGGTGATATTGTTCAGGAAGCCGGTCAGGCGCTCGCTCAGGTCGCGCCACAGCGCGTGAGTCAGGCATTTATCGCCGCCCTGACAGCCGCCCTTGCCCTGGCAACGGGTGGCGTCAACGGATTCGTCCACGGCGCTAATGACTTCGCCGACGGCGATACTGCCGGCATCTTTACCTAACAGATAACCACCACCTGGGCCACGAACGCTGGAAACCAGGCCATTTTTACGCAGGCGAGAGAACAGCTGTTCCAGATAGGAAAGCGAAATTCCCTGACGCTCTGAAATATCTGCCAACGGCACCGGGCCCGTTTCAGAGTTGAGCGCAACGTCAAGCATCGCGGTCACGGCATAACGCCCTTTAGATGTCAGTCTCATGTCTTACTTAACCTCAAACTCGCCCCTGGCCGGGCTTTTTATTAATATGGGTATTGCATAGCAGGGCCAAGTCTGACATTCCCGAGTAATTTGGTCAACTATTTACTTGACTGTTTTAGTCAGGTATTTGGCTTTCCGTGCCGTTTTACTTCCGCATAGCCTGACACCTTCATCGCGCCAGGCGAGCCCGATTCGTAGCCCGGATAAGCGAAGCGCCATCCGGCGTTAACGCGGTTACTTACCTTTATTCTGCTGCTCAATAGACGCCAGCATGCCGCGCAGGATGTTCAACTCCTGGCTTTCCGGACGCGCGCGGGTGAACAGACGACGCAGCTTGTTCATCACCTGCCCCGGATGATTCGGGCGGATAAAGCCCGTCGCCAGCAGCGTCTGCTCAAGATGGTCGTAGAATCGCTCCAGATCGTCCACCAGCGGGTACGGCGCCTCTTCATGCTCAACCGCCGGCTGCGCTTGCTCCTGCGCCGCCAGCCAGGCCATCCGCACTTCATAGGCGATAACCTGCACCGCCATCGCCAGGTTCAGCGAGCTGTACTCCGGGTTGGCGGCGATCGCCACGTGATAGTGGCACTTCTGCAGTTCATCGTTGGTCAGACCAACGCGCTCGCGGCCAAAGACCAGCGCCACCGGCGCATGCTGACCTTCGGCGACGCTTTTCAGACCGCATTCGCGCGGGTCGAGCATCGGCCACGGCAGCGTGCGGGAGCGCGCGCTGGTGCCAACCACCAGGCTACAGCCTGCCAGCGCTTCATCAAGGGTATCGACAATCTGCGCGTTGCCGATCACGTCGCTGGCGCCCGCGGCCAGGGCTATCGCCTGCGAATCAGGTTTGACCAGCGGATTGACCAGCCACAGGTTAGTTAAGCCCATGGTTTTCATCGCGCGGGCTACGGAGCCCATGTTGCCGGTATGGGAAGTTTCTACCAGTACGATTCGAATATTTTGCAGCATTATGGTTCTTCGGCTAAAGATTATTCGTGCATGCTACCATAAAACGGAGACATAAGCAGATTTGGCTGCTATTATATGCGCCGTTTTTTCCCGTTCTTTAACATCCAGTGAGAGAGACCGATGCATCCGATGCTGAACATCGCCGTGCGCGCCGCGCGCAAGGCGGGTAATTTAATTGCCAAACACTACGAAACGCCAGACACCGTAGAAACCAGCCAGAAAGGCAGCAATGATTTTGTGACCAACGTCGATAAAGCCGCCGAAGCGATTATTATCGAAACCATTCGCAAATCTTACCCGCAGCACACCATTATCACCGAAGAAAGCGGTGAACACGCTGGCGAAGAGCAGGATGTTCAATGGGTTATCGATCCACTGGATGGCACCACCAACTTCGTTAAACGTCTGCCGCACTTCTCTGTTTCCATCGCCGTACGCATCAAAGGGCGTACTGAAGTCGCGGTGGTCTACGATCCGATGCGTAACGAACTGTTTACCGCGACCCGCGGCCAGGGCGCGCAGCTGAACGGCTACCGTCTGCGCGGCAGCAACGCTCGCGACCTCGACGGCACCATTATCGCGACCGGCTTCCCGTTCAAAGCGAAGCAGCACGCCACCACCTACATGAATATTCTCGGCAACATGTTTACCGAATGTGCCGACTTCCGTCGCACCGGCTCTGCCGCGCTGGATCTGGCCTATGTGGCCGCCGGCCGCGTTGACGGTTACTTTGAGATCGCCCTGAAACCATGGGATTTCGCCGCAGGCGAGCTGATCGCCCGTGAAGCTGGCGCGATTGTCTGCGACTTCACCGGCGGTCATAACTATATGCTGACGGGCAACATCGTTGCCGGTAACCCGCGCGTGGTGAAAGCGATGCTGGCGAACATGCGCGAGCAGCTGAGCGACGCGCTGAAGCGTTAATCTCTTACTGATGTCAAAAAGGAAGCCGCGGCTTCCTTTTTTTATGTCATTTTATCATGTTGAGGATCTGGCGAATCACCGCATTGCCGCCAATACAGAGCACCGTCAGGCCGCTAAATAAGGCCAGCGGTCCGCGCCAGCGCAGACAGCCCTGCGGCCCCAGCCAGCGCCGGAAACACAGCGCTATCCCTACCGTCGCCAGGCGGGCTAACAGCACGCCGACCATCGCCGGAACCAGCAGCAGCCATCCCCACAGCGGCAGCTCATACTGCTGCGCACTGAGTAAAATCCATACCAGCTGAAACGGCAGATAAAAGCTCAGGGCAAAGATCAGCGGAATGCGAATATTGCCTGCCGGTGCGGCAACGCCCTGAAAGTCGCGCCAGCCGTCGCGCAGCAGTATTCCAGCCAGCACCAGCGTGGCCAGATAGCATACGTCGTTAAAGATGCCCACGATCTGCATTAGCCTGTCGCTGCTTAGCTTACCCATAAACGCGAAACGCCAGAAAATGATCACCAGAAAACCGAACTGCAACACCCAGCTGCGCAGGATCCAGTCGACCATCTCCCGCGGCGAGGGCTGGTTATGCACAGCCCAGGCAACAATGGGCAGTTTACTGTGACCGGGATGACAAAAGGCCAGCACGAAGCCCGACAGCGTTAGGGTGGCGTAGGCCACCAGCGGAATATCCGCGACACTCGCCACCCCTAATCGCATAACATACGGCATGGCGTGGTAGACACGCACCAGATCTGACGGCCACCAGCTGGCCAGGGCTGGAAACCAGAATACGATCGCCAGGCCCGCCAGCAGCCCGGCGGCGCCGGCGCAGCCATAATAGAACCGCCCGCTCTGCGCGGGAGAAACGATATTTGCGGCCATAGCGACTCCTTGTCATCCGCCGAAAAGCGGAAAACTAGAGCATCGCTTCGCCAGCGGCAAGCGCTGGCGCCCACTTTAGGATTTGCGCCCGGCGTCTGTCTAAAACGGACGGATCCCACCGCCGGCAGGGACGGCGCTGAGCCACATCACCCCTGCCGCCGCCAGCAATATGACGCCGCCGGCCAGCGCCAGCGTCGCCCAACTAACCTGCTTCCATAACGCTGGCGCCTGATGGCGACTGAGGCGGATCGCCAGTTGGCGGAACCCATGCACCAACAGCGCCAGCGCCGTGATAGTCAACGAGGTTCCCGCCGCCATCGCCAGCGCCGCCGCCATCCCCCAGCCAAAAACGCCGATTACCTTGCTGAACAGCAGAACCATGATCGCCCCCGAGCAGGGACGCATACCCATCGACAGGACAATCGCGGCGCGAGCCCGCCAGTCGTCGCCGGCCTGCAGCTGCTCCGGGGCCGGGAGATGCTGATGCCCGCAGCCGCAGTGTTCGTTATGAACATGATGCGGGGTAAAAGCGGTAAACGTTGGCCGGCGCAGCAGCAGACGCAGCTTTTTTAACGCCCGCCAGCACAGCAGCAGCCCTAACGCACCCACCAGCAAATAGCTCCCCTTCTCCAGCCAGAAACTGCTGAGGTGCAGCTGGCGCGCCGGCAGCTGCAGCAGCGCCAGCACCACGACCACCAGCGCGATGGCCACCAGCCCCTGTAATAAAGAGGCGGCCAGCGTCAGGCCAATGCTTGATTTCAGCTTCGCGGGATGGGTGGCAAGCCAGGTCGTAATGACAATTTTACCGTGTCCGGGCCCTAAGGCATGGAGCACCCCGTAAACGAAGCTAAACCCCAGCAGAGACAGCCCTGCCGCCGCCGGGTTCTCCGCCACCGCCTGCAGCAGGCGGCTGAGTTCCAGGTTGAGCGAACGCTGCCAGACTGCGCTCTGCATCAGCACCTGCGGCCACGCCCGCCACAGCCAAATGCCGCCGATGATGCTCACAGCCAGCAACAGCGCCAGCGGCCACAGCGCTTTCCAGCGCGAAGATCGCGCACGCGGAGTAAAAATTACTGACATGTCAGGGTCACCTTCTGGGCAAAATAGCTGCCCAGCGCCATATCCTCCGGCGGCGCATCCGCTTTATCCAGCGACTGGGCGTATGAGAGCATTTTGTCGTTCGGTTTTGGCGTCATCACCGTTGCCTTACAGGCGGCCCGCAGCCCTGCGGGCAGGGAAAAATCGCTATCCTTGTCATAAAACATATCGACGTAGTAGGTCGGGTCGAAGGTGGAAAAGGTAAACGTCTGCCCGGCAACGGGTTGCGGCGTCGCCAGCGGCAGAGTAAAGGTGAGTACCGCCTGCAGTCCGTCACGTTCGAGGCCGTAACCGTCGGGACGATTGTCAAATTTAACCCGCTGACCGTTATGCCACAGCTCGCTGAAATAGTGCTGACCGAGCACGTTGGCCATCACCTCTGCCGCCAGCTTTTTCCAGACTTCGCTGCCCGGTTTGGCGTTTCCGGCATCATAGAGCAGATCCGATGAGGTAATTTCATCCATCGTCCAGCGCATTTTAAAGGCGCTCAGCAGACCATCCTTGACCACCGGCTCGCTTTGCAGGCTGATGAAGCTATGCGGATGCGCAGCGGCCGACCATGATAAAACCATGAAAAACGCCGCGCTTGTGCATTGTTTCACTCTGTTCATCTGTTCCTCACGTGAAAAATTCTGTGAACTTCGCCAGCAATCCTGAGTAAAAGCGGACGCTCTTCCCTGCCCACGCCGCGGTCATTGTCTATCCTTAGCGGAAACCCTAACTGGAACTTACCAGATGATGACCGTCATTGAACCACCATCTGCGCTTTCCAGTCCACAGCGCCGTAGCCAGGTGCTCCTGATGTTTTATCTGCCCGGACAGTCGGTGACGACTGAACGGCTTGGCAGGATCAACCTCGTTGATGAGACCACGGCCCGGCAGGATATTGAGGAGACCGGACGCGAAATTCAGCGTTACCACCGTTTGACCCTCCAGTCACAGGTGGACGGCAGCTATCGGATTGAAGGCGCCGCGCTCGACCAACGTTTATGTCTGCTGCATGCGCTGCGGCGGGGGCTGCGCCTCTGCCCACAGTTCGTTAATCATCATTTTACCCCGGCGCTGAAAACGCAGCTTAAACAGGAAGGCATTGCCCGCACCTTATACGATGATACCAATCTGCAGGCGCTGGTGAACCGCTGCGCGCGGGCGCTCAATCGCCAGTTTGACTGCCGCGACGTGCAGTTTCTGCGCTTGTACCTGCAGTACTGTCTGCTCGAACATCACCGGGGATACTCTCCGGACTTCAATGAGGAACAGCAACGCTGGGCTCAAACCGCCGCCGAGTTCACCCTGGCGCAGGAGATTGTCCGCCACTGGCAGCGTCGGGTCGGCGCTCCGCCCCATGTCGGAGAACCTTTTTTCCTCTCGCTGCTGTTTATGTTGCTCAAAACCCCCGACCCGGTCCGCGACGGTCACCCGCACGATCGCCGCCTGCGGCTGGCTATCTCCGGCCTGATCCACCGCTTCCAGATCCTCGCTGGCAGAGCGTTCAGTGATGAGCAGGGGCTCAGCGATCAACTCTATATTCATTTGTCGCAGGCGTTGATCCGCAGCGTGTTTGCTATCGGCATCGACAGCACGCTCACAGAGGAAGTGACCCGGCTCTACCCTCGCTTACTGCGTACCACCCAGGCGGCATTGAGCGAATTCGAGGAGGCCTGGCACATCCGTTTTAATGAGGAAGAGACCGGTTTAATCGCGGTGATCTTTGGCGCCTGGCTGATGCAGAAAAGCGACCTGCACGAGAAACAGGTGCTGTTGCTAACCGATGACAACCCAGCTATTGAAGAGGCCCTGGAGCAACAGCTGCGCGAACTAACGCTGCTGCCGCTGAATATCAAATACCAGAGCGTAGAGCGCTTTCAGAAGGAAGGTGCGCCCAAAGGGGTGACGCTTATCGTCACCCCCTATGCGACGGCGCTGCCGCTGTTTTCGCCGCCGCTGATCCACGCGGAGAACTACTTCACTGAACGCCAGCAGCAGCATATCTGCGCCATGCTCGAGGACTAGGCCGCCACCGCTTTTGGCCGTATAGCCATCGCCGGGAGCGTCAGCAGGGCCATCACCCAGAATACGCCCTGGTGCAGGTGCTGATAGAGGAAACCGGCGAAGACGGTCATGATGGCAATACTGCCGCCCATCGCCACCGCGGAGTAGACGGCCTGCAGACGGATCACTTCGCTACCCTGACGGGCGGCGATATAGCGCATCGCCGCCAGATGACACACCGTGAAGGTGCCACAGTGAAGGATCTGCGCAAGGATGAGTCCCGGCAGCGCCGTGGTCCAGCCCATCAGTCCCCAGCGAATCAGCCCGCAGGCGGCGGAGAGCAACAGCAGGTCGCGGGCGCTGAAGCGGCGGAACACCTTTTTACTCAACGCGAAGATCACCACTTCCGCCACCACGCCTAACGACCACAGATAACCGACCGCCGAGGCGGAATAGCCGGCCTGCTGCCAGTAGATGGCGCTAAAGCCATAGTAGGCGGCATGCGCTCCCTGCAGCAGACAAACGCAGGCGAGAAAGCGCCAGCTTTGGCGCACCAGCGTCAGCCAGGCCGCCATTCCGGCCCCCTGCTGCTGGCGCGACTCCCCCTGGGGCATCACCGACGGCTTAAGCAGCATGCCGAGCAGCATCGAGGCGACCCCCAGGCTTAGCATCAGCAGGATCGCCCGGTAATCGAACAGGCTCACCAGCTTGCCGGTCAGCGCCGAACCAATTACAAAGGCAATAGAGCCCCATAGCCGCACCCGGCCATAGTCCATGGTGATCTGCTTTTGCCAGGTATTGGCCAGAGCATCCGTCAGCGGCACCAGCGGCGAAAAGAACAGGTTGAAGCCGATGATGATCGCCAGCAGCCATGCTACGTGGCTGCCGGCCCAGAAGGCCAGCGCGAAGAGCAAGGTTAACAGCGCCAGCACGCGCAGCGCGGCGATCAGCCGGGAGGGATCGCTCACCCGCGGGGCAATCAGCAGACTGCCGAGAAAACGGGCCACCAGACCGGCGCCAAGCAAAATGCCGATGGTTTCCGGAGTCAGCCCGTTTCCGGCCAGCCAGACGCTCCAGAAGGGCAGAAAAATACCGTAGCTAAAAAAGTAGGTGAAATAACTGAGCGCCAGCCAGCGCGTGGAGTGCAAGACCATGATTTCCTCCCGAATGGTGGCGATAGTCTGGCGATAAACCCCGGCGGGCGCAAGATGCTCTTGTCTGCTGATAGCTCGTTATTTATGCCCCCTCGATGATGATTTTCAGCGAAAAATTGAGCTTCTCTCCCGCGCCTAAAACTCGCAGCCCCGGCTGCCCGTCCATGTTGTGGGCGTTTACCGGATGGCTTTGCGGCTCGAGGCAAAGGAATGATTCACCTTGCATTCTGAACAGCATCAACCACGGAGTTTGCGATAGAATTGTGATATTCATCACGTCATTGCTTACCCTCGCCCGCCCGCCCCAGCCGGAATAACCCACGTTCAGCCAACGATCTTCACCGAACTGAGCCACGCTGAAATTGGCATAGTCGGGCAAGTTTCCTTGCCAGTTGAGAGGTAAGTGATTCTCCCCTTCCGGCCAGTAACCGCTGACCTGGAACTGAACCTTGCTGCGTTCATCGAAAGGGAAAAAGGGATGAAAGCCGCAGCCGTAAAGCGCAGGGACCTCCCCATAGTGGGTAAGCGTTAGCTCCGCTATCAGCTGGTTACGCAGCAACTGGTAGCGGAGCTGCGCCAGATAATCGAAACCGCAGGCATGCTGCCGACGCAGCTGTAATACACAATACTCGGCGCCGTACTCAATAATATCCCAGCGCTGTAACCAGCCGTCACCGTGAAGAAAGAAATACTCGTCGGCATGGTGGCGAGGCAGGACAATCTCCTGCCCATGAAAAATAAAACGGTTGCCGGCGACGCGATTGGCCAATGGCAGCATCGGAAACATGCCGCCGGCGGGATTTTCATATAGCACCGGCGCTTGATATTGCCGCGAGAATAAACTTTGCACTTTGCCGCCCAGAGAAGAGACGCACATCCGCAGATGCGCGTTCTCCAGAATCCACTCTTCCGCCATTAGCGCATCTGCTCCTGCTTCGCCGCATTCACGCCCGTATGACGCTGCGCCAGCTGCTCTTCCAGCGCTTCGAGGGTGATACCTTTCGTTTCCGGGACGTTGCGCAGGATATAGAGGTAGCCGGCAGCGCAAATGACACCATACAGCAGGAAGCTTCCTGCCGCGCCCAGACCGGCATTAAGCAGCGGGAAAGTATAGGTTAACAGGAAACAGGCGATCCACAGCGCCAGGGTACCTAAAGACATCGCGAGTCCACGTACGCGGTTGGGAAAAATCTCCGCCAGCAGCACCCAGGTCACCGGCGCCAGGGTCAACGCATAAATAGCAATCGCCGCCAGCACCAGCAACAGTACCGGCCACCCCATAATGCCCATGGCGTAAGCGCCGGCGATCAGCACATAGATCAGCGTCAATCCCGAAGCGCCAAGCAGCATTAATTTACGGCGACCGATTTTATCCACCAGCGGCAGCGCCGCAATGGTAAAGACCAGATTAACGACGCCCGTCGCGACGATCGATTTCAGCGTGCTGTTAATATCGAACCCCGCCGAGGCAAAAATCTCCTGCGCGTAGTTAAAGATGACGTTAATCCCACACCACTGCTGGAATATGGCGAGCACCATGCCAATGATCACAATCGGTTTCACCTGGGGAGCCAACAGCGCGCCGTAGGAGACTTTATTGTTATCCTTTTCCAGGGTATGCGCGATTTCACGCAGGATCCTGTCGGCATAGTCGGCAGAACCAATGCGTTCCAGCGCAGCCCGGGCGCGCTCCGGTTTACCGGCCTTCATGAGCCAGCGCGGCGACTCGGGGACAAAAAACATCAGGACCAGAAACGCCAGCGCCGGCACCAGTTCCGCACCGAACATCCAGCGCCAGCCCATCTGCCCATTCCAGCTGTCCACAATCATCTGCTGCGTCGCCCCCGGCTCCACCGGTTCAGCAATCATCAGATTGATTAACTGAGCGGCCAGTACGCCAATCACGATGGTGAGCTGATTGACCGCGACAAAACGCCCTCTTTTCTCTGCCGGACTGACTTCGGCAATGTAAAGCGGGCTGAGAGCGGAAGCCAGACCAATCCCTACGCCGCCCACAATGCGGTAAACCACAAACATATCGAAATGACTGGCGACCGCCGTCCCCCAGGCCGACGCGCTGAACAGCACGGCGGAAAGAATTAATGGCAGCTTGCGCCCCAGTTTGTCTGCGCACCATCCCGAAATTAATGCGCCGAAAATACAGCCCAACAGCGCTGAGCTCATCGCCCAGCCGGACTGCGCCGGGTCCGTAATTGAAAACCAGGCTTCATAAAATGGCTTAGCGCCGCCAATCACCACCCAGTCATAGCCAAACAGTAAACCACCGCAGGCGGCGACCAGACAAATCGTCCAGACGTAGCCCATTTTCAGATGTGTCTGCGCGTTGTTCATAATGATTCCTCTATAAGGGAAACGCAGGGAACAGTAGGGTTCAGGCGGGCCGAGCCCGCCCATTGAGGTTCAGGAAAAAATGCCGCTTTGCAGGGCATGGCGAATCAGATGCGCCTTATCATGAGCCGGATTTATTTGCAGAAGCTGCTGCATCCTCTGCTGGCAGGCGGATACGTTGCCCAGCCCCAGATGGCCCAGCGCTTCAATAAACAAGCAGTGCTGCAGATGTCTCTGCTGCGCTGATACATCGAGAACCACCAGGTCCGGAAGAGAGACGGCAAAAAAATCGACTTGCGGAACGTCATCCCGATGCTGCGCGGCCCAGTCGATAAAATGGCGGAAGTGCTGCTCGGCCTGCGCTGGGTTACCGCTCTTACGCAGCGCAATGCCCTGCCAGAAAAGGTAATCGGCGGGTTGATCGTTGTAGTACCGCCCGGCGTCCAGCGTTGAGCCCCCTTGCCGGGCAAGCTGGTAATATTCCGCCGCCTGCTGCGCATCCCCAGCCTGTTCTGCGCAGTAGCCCAGCAAATACCAGATATCGTTGTCCGTTTGCCCAGGCAGTCGCCCCTCCCCCAGATTGTCGGGATAGCGTAATGCGGCTTTCAGACAGTCCGTGGCCTGTTTAAACGCCCCACGCTCGATGAACTGTAATGCCAGATGGAGCTGATTGAGCAAATACTGGCCGGTGATTTTCCCTTCTCCTCCTTCCCAGGGATGGAATACGCGCGTATCCAGAATCGCGGCGGCATCGGCATAATGACCGGACGCGTTCCACAGGCTTAGCAGCTCAGCGGTCAGGTCGTCCCGCTTCAGCACCACGGCTTTACGTTCCACCAGCGTCGTCAGTCGCTCATGTACCGGCCTGGCCAGTAATTTTTGCAAAAAATCGAGTTCAAACAGGAAGCGCGCATTGTCCGGCTCCAGCGCTACGGCGCGCTGCAGATAAGCCAGCGCCTGCGTTGCATCCTGCTGTTTATTCCACGAGTAAACGCCCAGCAGACGATGAGCGGGCGCATAATCGGGAGATTTTTCGAGCGTCTCGCGCCAGCAGCTCACCGCCTCGTCATAGCGACGTTTGCTGTACCAGAAGCAACCGAGTAGATAGCGGGCAAAAGCGCTGTCGCCCAGCGACTGCAGCATCTGAACTTCATCGAGTGAGTTAGGGAAACGAACATTGTGCGCATGGCAGTGCTCGGCGGCGGCAATAAACTGTTGGCGTTCATTGGCATCATCACTTAGCGACGCACGCCAGAGCATCGGCAGCGCTTCCTGACTGTCCAGAACCGCAAGAACCTCTTTCACCGCCGACGTCTGTCCGATAGAGAGCAACCAACCCGCCAGCAGGCTGGCGTTGACCCCTCTGCGCCCCGTGATGCGCAGCAGGGCTTCTCGCGCGTCGTCGCTCCGCTCAATCATCCAGCGCGCGCAGTGCAGCGGATAGCTCAATGGGTATTGCTCAAGAGAGGCGAAAATAAACTCCAGCGCTGCTTTCTTCTGCCCACTGTTGGCTAATGCCAGCGCTTTCAACCCCATCGCCAGAGGATTGCTGGCGTTGAACCGCAGACTGGTGTTTACTTTTTCCAGCGCATCGGCAACATCACCGCGCTTCATCGCCAGCCTCGCCAGCGACCACCAGGCGGCGTCACGGCAGTTACCGCTCCAGGAGGCTTTGTAATAGTGATCCCAGGCGCCTGCATCATCCCCCATCCTTTCCAGCACGCTGGCAAGCAGCATACTGGCTTCGCCATCTCGCGGGTTCTTATTCAAACGATGCGCGCGCTGTAGCGCAGCACGGGCACACTGTTCCGCCAGCGCCCAGTCGGCACTGTTGAACGCCAGGGTACCGAGGGCAACATTATTGCGATAATCCTGCGGATCGAGCTCAACCGCCCGACGATAGTAATCCCCGGCGTAGCGGCTTGCGTGGTTGTATTGTTCAAGGTGCTGGCCGATAAAATAGAGCTCGTCGCCATTGTGGATCGCTTCCGGTAACGCGGGCGCTATAGCTGGTTCGGGCAGCGGCGTCTGTTGGGTAATATGTTCCTGATAATCCAGCAGCGGCTGGTTCTCGGCGGTTTTCACTTTGAGGGTTAAGCGCCCGACGCCATTTTCCGGCAGCGTCTGCTGCCAGCTCTCACCGGGCTTCAGCGTCAGCTGAGTTTCGTACAATGGCTGATGGTCAGCGCTGAGTTCAACCACGATATGATTTAGCGGAGCAATGGCATATACGCCAAGCTGCAGTTGCCCAGACTCGCGAACCAGCTTCAGTGCCAGCTGTGTATTGGCATTTTGCACCATCCCTAACTCGCTGTAGGGAAGGAAATTTTGCACAAACACCTTCTCTTCATAAGGCGCAAGCCACGTAAAGTCAGGCTGGTTATCGGTGAAGACGCCGGTCATCAGCTCAATATAAGGGCCATTTTCATCAGTCAGATTTCGATCCCAGGCCTGGCCAAAATCCCCGTACCCCCAGCTCCACTGTTTCTTGCCAGGAGAGACATGGTGATCGGCAACATGCAGTAACCCGCCTCGCTCGTCATGATGATAAGCGCCGACAAAATCGTAATCCGACTTCTCCGCCATATACGAAGTGGGTACCGGGACGTTTTTATAACGGGAGATATCAACCCCCGCAGAATAGTCCACTTTGTAGTAGGTACCGGTGGCAATCGGGAAAGCGGAAACATCACGCTTACCATGGTCGAATACAGCGGTGACATCGGGTGGGAATACACTCTGGTGGGCATCGCCGCCTTTTACTGCAGGGTTGGCCCACCACAGGAAATGGCGCGGCGTGGCGTTACCATTGAAGATCTTGCCAGTGATTTCAATCAGCGCGCGGTCAGGATAGAGCGTAAACCCGGCCATAACCTGCAAACCGCGCATGGGCTCCGCTTCCCCCATCCATACGGTCTGCGCGCCGTTTTCTCCCTGCTGAATAGAAAAATCGACCGGCTTAAAGGTCGTCGGCCGGTGATGTTGCGGCCAGTTAAATTCGATTCCGCCGGAGATCCAGGGCCCGAGCAGCCCTACCAGGGCTGGCTTAACCACCTCATTGTAATAGACGAAATCACGTTGTTTGACTTTATCATATGCCCGGTGAATACGGCCGCCAAGCTCCGGTAGCAGCATGACCCGAAGGAAATCATTCTCCATCCACACTGCCTGATAATCGCGCATTTCGCGTTCGCCGGTCAGGGTATCAATCACGCCGTAGGGATAGACGCTGCCGGAAGATCCTTGATAAACACGTTTTTCCAGAAACATAGGGTTCGGATCTTCCGCTCCCGTCGTCCACGTTGGTAATGAAATGATTTCCTGCCAGACCTTAACCGAACCGTACATGATGCCTCCACTAAACAAAACGAAGTAAAAGTTGCAATAACAGGAGTCTATATCGCCAATTCGCTGTTAAAATGCGCAATGCTCACGCAATATAGTTAAGGGAGTTAAGTGTATGCAGCGTACTGGCTTTAATAACGCCCGGGTCCGGCAGGCCAATAAGTCGATTTTTCTTTCCCATCTGTGGCGGGAAAAGCAGCTCAGTAAATCACAGCTCTCTCAACTCACCGGTCTCTCCATTCCGGCGGTGAGCAATATTCTGGCCGAGCTGCTTAGCGAGGGATTGATCGGTCACTCAACGGAACACTTGAGCAAACGGGGCGTGAACAGCGGCAGCTACCAGATCCCCGAGCACGGCGCCTGGACACTGTGCATGAATATCACCCCGACCAGCATTGAATATCAGCTTGCCGACGCCCGCCTGCTGGCAGTGGATGGTCATCAGCATTTGCCGGTCAACGCGCCCACTCCTCAGGCCCTGCTTGAGGCCATCGTTGAATGCTGGCGGCATATCCACCGCCGCTACCCGCAGCACAGCATCAATCTCGCCCTTGGCGTGCATGGACAGGTTGATCCGATTACCGGCGTTTCACAAACCATGCCCCAGGCACGCTGGAAAACACCGATCGAAATAAAGTATCTGCTTGAGGAGCGGCTTGGCGTGCAGGTTCGGGTGGATAACGACTGCGTGATGCTGGCGCTGGCGGAGAAGTGGCAGCATCAGGGTACACAGCAGGATTTTTGCGTGATCAACGTCGACTACGGTATCGGCTCGTCATTTGTGATTAACGATCATATTTATCGCGGCAGTCTGTACGGCAGCGGGCAGATTGGGCATACGATTGTCAATCCTGACGGCAAAGCCTGCGACTGCGGAAGATACGGTTGCCTCGAAACCGTCGCCTCTCTCAGCGCGCTGAAAAAACAGGCCCGAATGTGGCTCAAAACGCAGCCTGAAGCAACGCTCTCCCCTGAGCAGTTAACCACGGCGTCGCTCATTGAGGCCTGGAAAGAGGGAGATGTGCAAATTCGCGCATGGGTTGATAACGCTGCCAACGCGATTGGCTTAAGCCTCTATAATTTCCTGAATATATTAAATATTAATCAAATATGGCTTTACGGGCGCAGCTGCGCCTTCGGTGAGCAGTGGCTGGAAAGTATCGTCAAACAAACGGGTTTCAACCCCTTTGACCACCGGGATACGCCGCGAGCGCACGCCACCCAAATTGGCTTTGGCCAGCTGACACGCGCCCAGCAGCTGATGGGGATAGGTTATCTGTACGTTGAGGAGCAATTGCAGACGCTGGTTTAGTCATAAACGAACGTGGCGGAGCGCAAATTTGTGTATTACGTTTAAATCACACGTCTCTCATAACGAGCTGATTATGAACACACTCCGCTATTTTGATTTTGGCGCTTCCCGCTCTCTATTGCTGCTTATCGCCCGCATCGCCGTGGTGATTCTGTTTATTCTTTTTGGCTACCCCAAACTGCTGGGCTTTGACGGTACGGTGCAGTACATGGCCGCCTCCGGCGCGCCGATGCCGACCCTGGCGGCGATTATCGCCGTCATTATGGAAGTGCCTGCCGCGATTCTGATTGTGCTCGGCTTTTTCACCCGCCCGCTGGCGGTCATCTTTATTTTCTACACCCTGGGCACGGCGGTGATTGGCCATCACTACTGGGATATGACTGGCGATGCGGTATTGCCGAACATGATTAACTTCTGGAAAAACGTCAGCATCGCCGGCGCTTTCCTGCTGCTGGCGGTAACCGGCCCCGGGGCGATCTCCCTCGACCGCCGCTAATCTCCAGACGCAAAAAAGGCCGCATACGCGGCCTTTTTGATGTCAACGCTAACGCTTACGCATATACCGGGAAGCGGGCGCAGATATCCAGCACTTTACCTTTCACGCGCTCAATGACCGCGTCGTCATTGATATTGTCCAGCACGTCACACATCCAGCCAGCCAGCTCTTTGACTTCCGCTTCTTTAAAGCCGCGGCGAGTCACTGCCGGAGAACCGATACGGATACCGGAGGTTACGAACGGGCTCTTCGGATCGTTCGGCACGCTGTTTTTGTTGACGGTGATGTTGGCGCGGCCCAGGGCAGCGTCAGCTTCTTTACCGGTCAGGTTTTTATCCACCAGGTCCAGCAGGAACAGGTGGTTCTCAGTACCGCCAGACACCACTTTGTAGCCGCGGTTCAGGAACACTTCCACCATCGCTTTAGCGTTTTTCGCAACCTGCTGCTGGTAAACTTTAAACTCTGGCTCCATCGCTTCTTTCAGCGCCACCGCTTTCGCCGCGATAACGTGCATCAGCGGGCCGCCCTGCGCGCTTGGGAACACTGCAGAGTTCAGTTTTTTGTACAGCTCTTCGCTACCGCCTTTCGCCAGAATCAGGCCGCCGCGCGGACCCGCCAGGGTTTTGTGGGTGGTGGTGGTCACAACGTGAGCATGCGGAACCGGGTTCGGGTACACGCCAGCGGCAATCAGGCCTGCCACATGCGCCATATCGACGAACAGGTAAGCGCCGATACTGTCAGCGATTTCACGCATTTTCGCCCAGTCAACGATACCGGAGTAAGCGGAGAAACCACCGATGATCATCTTCGGTTTGTGTTCCTGAGCCTGCTTCGCCATGTCGTCGTAGTCAATTTTACCGGACTCATCAATACCGTAAGGGATGATGTTGTACAGTTTGCCGGAGAAGTTAACCGGGGAGCCGTGAGTCAGGTGGCCGCCCTGCGCCAGGTTCATACCGAGCACGGTGTCGCCCGGCTGCAGCAGCGCGGTGTAGACGGCAAAGTTAGCCTGGGAGCCGGAGTGCGGCTGGACGTTAGCATAGTCAGCGCCGAACAGTTCTTTCGCGCGGTCGATTGCCAGCTGTTCAACCACGTCGACGTATTCACAGCCGCCGTAGTAACGCTTGCCCGGATACCCTTCAGCATATTTGTTGGTCAGCTGAGAGCCCTGCGCCTGCATAACGCGCGGACTGGTGTAGTTTTCGGAGGCGATCAGTTCGATGTGCTCTTCCTGACGTACTTTTTCCTGCTCCATAGCCTGCCACAGTTCGGCATCATAATCGGCAATGTTCATTTCACGCTTTAACATCCGCATCTCCTGACTCAGCTAACAATAAAATTTCGGCCTAAAAAGGCGGTCCGATTGGACAACGGCCCACAGTATAACCGAATCATTCTGTGATAACAGGTCTTGACAAAGGATTTTACGCAAACGATTGGCTCCGCATGACACAAGGCTTTGAGCAATAACGCCTCTCTCAGTATCAACGGATTTCTTTTCAGGTTTGTGATGCAAATTCTTCATGTTGTAACTGGATCGGGGGAATGTGTTAAAGAACCATTTACAACGCAGGGTTATTTCTTTAAGATGCATTTAAAATGCATCATTAAGATAACACATAAGGAAGCACGCTATGCTTGACGCTCAAACCATCGCCACGGTAAAAGCCACCATTCCCCTGCTGGTAGAGACCGGCCCGAAATTAACCGCCCATTTCTACGATCGTATGTTCGCGCATAATCCGGAGCTCAAAGAGATCTTCAACATGAGCAACCAGCGCAACGGCGATCAGCGTGAAGCGTTATTCAACGCTATTGCCGCCTACGCCAGCAATATCGATAACCTGCCTGCCCTGCTGCCGGCGGTGGAAAAGATCGCCCAGAAACACACCAGCTTCCAGATCAAACCGGAGCAGTACAATATTGTTGGCAGCCATCTGCTGGCGACCCTCGATGAAATGTTCAGTCCGGGCCAGGAAGTGCTCGATGCCTGGGGTAAAGCCTACGGCGTGCTGGCGAACGTCTTTATCGGCCGTGAAGCCGAGATCTATCAGCAAAACGCCAGTAAAACCGGCGGCTGGGAAGGGACCCGCGCGTTTCGCATCGTGAAGAAAACCCCGCGCAGCCAGCTTATCACCAGCTTTGAGCTCGAACCGGTTGATGGCCAGCCGGTCGCCGATTACCAGCCTGGCCAGTACCTGGCCATCTGGCTGAAACCGGAAGGCTTCGAATATCAGGAAATCCGCCAGTATTCCCTGACCCGCAAAGCGGACGGCAAAGGCTACCGCATTGCGGTTAAACGCGAGGAAGGCGGTCAGGTTTCCAGCTGGCTGCATAACCATGCCAGCGAAGGCGATGTGGTCTATCTGGCCGCCCCGGCGGGAGATTTCTTCCTTAACGTTAAGCCGCAGACGCCAGTCACCCTGCTCTCCGGCGGCGTCGGGCAAACGCCGATGCTGGCGATGCTGGATGCGCTGGCGAAGAGCGGTCATCAGGGTCAGGTGAACTGGTTCCATGCGGCGGAAAATGGCGACGTTCACGCCTTTGCCGATGAAGTGAAGGCGCTCGGCGCGGCGCTGCCGGCGTTTACCTCTCACGTCTGGTATCGCACCCCGACTGAGGCCGACCGTCAGGCTGGACGTTTTGATAGCGAAGGTTTGATGGATTTAGCAGCAGTGGCGGACAATATTCGCGACCCGCAGATGCAGTATTATCTCTGCGGCCCGGTAGCGTTTATGCAGTTTGCAGCGAAGCAGCTGGTCGAATTAGGGGTCAACAAAGACAACATTCATTACGAATGCTTCGGCCCGCATAAGGTGCTGTAAGCCCCGACGACGCGGGGATCTGTAGGCCGGGTAAGCGCAGCGCCACCCGGCAATACTGCAGCGAGCGGCGAGCGTTAAATCGCCGCGTCGTCTTCTTCGCCGGTACGAATACGAATGACCCGCGCCACGTCGAAGACAAAGATTTTACCGTCGCCGATTTTACCGGTCTGTGCGGTACGGATGATGGTATCCACACAGGTATCGACGATATCGTCGGTCACCACAATTTCAATTTTTACTTTCGGCAGAAAATCGACCATATACTCGGCACCACGGTACAGTTCGGTGTGCCCTTTCTGGCGGCCAAAGCCTTTCACTTCCGTTACCGTCATCCCGGTGATGCCGACTTCGGCCAGCGCTTCACGCACGTCATCCAGTTTGAAAGGTTTAATAATCGCATCAATCTTTTTCATGGGGTTCCTGTCTTAATCGCGTAACCGGTTGCTTACCGTATCATAACTTGCGCTATAGTGCGGAGCTACTCTTTAAAGTCGTTGGCGTCGAGCTCATGGCGCGACAGCAGCTTATAGAATTCGGTGCGGTTGCGCCCTGCCATCCGCGCGGCGTGAGTGACGTTGCCCTTGGTAATTTGCAGCAGCTTGCGCAGGTAGTTCAGCTCAAACTGATTGCGCGCCTCCACGAAGGTCGGCAGCGCCGTGTTCTCGCCCTCCAGCGCTTGCTCAACCAGCGCGTCGCCGATCACTGGCGACGAAGTCAGGGCCACGCACTGCTCGATCACGTTCACCAGCTGGCGCACGTTGCCCGGCCATTTGGCGGCCATCAGCCGCTTCATTGCATCGCTGGAAAACGCCCGCACGAACGGCTTATGGCGATCGGCGGACTGACGCAGCAGATGGTTGGCCAACAGCGGGATGTCTTCCGTACGTTCGGAGAGCGGCGGTATTTTCAGGTTCACTACGTTGAGGCGGTAGAACAGGTCTTCACGAAACTCGCCGCGGGCCATCGCCTTCGGCAGGTCGCGGTGGGTGGCGGAGATAATCCGCACGTTGATTTCGATATCGCGGTTGCTGCCCAGCGGGCGCACCTTGCGCTCCTGCAGGACGCGCAGCAGCTTCACCTGCAACGCAACCGGCATATCACCGATCTCGTCGAGAAACAGCGTACCACCCTCAGCGGCCTGGAATAATCCTTCACGGTTACTGACCGCGCCGGTAAAAGCGCCCCGCGCATGGCCAAACAGTTCGGATTCGAGCAGCTGTTCCGGCAGCGCGCCGCAGTTGATCGCCACGAACGGCTTATCATGACGCGGGCTGGCGTTGTGGATCGCCTGGGCGACGATCTCCTTCCCGGTCCCGCTCTGGCCATTAATCAGTACGCTGACATCCGATTGCGCCACCATTCCGGCCTGCTCAAGCAGGCGCAGCATCAGCGGGCTGCGGGTTACAATCGCCTGGCGCCAGGCTTCGTCGGTGGCCGGCGAGCGCTGCTCCAACGCCTCATCAATGGCTTTATATAAGGCATCTTTATCGACCGGCTTGGTCAGGAAGCTGAACACCCCCTGCTGGGTAGCCGCCACGGCGTCGGGAATCGAACCGTGAGCGGTGAGAATGATCACCGGCATGCCGGGGTGGCCCTTCTGGATCTCGCTAAACAGCTGCAGGCCGTCCATTTCATCCATCCGCAGATCGCTAATCACCAGATCCACTTTCTCACGCCCCAGCACGCGCAGCGCTTCCGGCCCGCTCTCGGCGGTGACCACGCTGTAGCCTTCGCTGACCAGGCGCATGCCCAGTAGCTTCAACAGTCCCGGATCGTCATCCACCAGCAGTAAACGCGCCGGTTTACGGATCGTCATGGATCACCTCCGGCACTTTTTCGCTGCCGAAATTGCCGCCCGGCTTGCGGCTGGAGAGCTGGCGTTCGATATCCGTCAGGTTCTCCAGCTTGCGGGTGGTCAGCTCCAGCTGCTCGCGCAGCGCCAGCTCCTGCTGACGCAGTGTCTCCAGTTCGCTATCGCTGGACTGCTGAAGCTTAGCGTAACGGGCACGCTCTTCCACCAGCTGCAGCTGACGGGTCTGGCCGTCGCGCCAGAGCTGATACAGCGGGCGGACCTGAACGGCGATTTGCGGGCTGAAGGTATCGAGACGCGCCACCAGGTCGCGGCGCTCCTCAGGGGTAATTTTAGCATCAGCAAGCAGGATGCCGCGACGAAACGCGTCCTGCCAGCTGTCGTCGGTATGGCGTTTCGCCTCCGCCCGCGCCTGCGCCGGCGCGAGGCGATCGGCACAGTCAATGCCCCGCAGCCAGTAGAGGGGATTTTTGTCGCTGGCATCGCTGCTGTGCGCCCAGATATCCGCGCAGTCTACCGCGACAAAATCGGCCACCTGATGCTGCGCCTGCCCGGGGGCGGCGGTACCTTCCGCGGTATGCGGTGAAAAGCCGGCGGAACACCCCGCCAGCGTCAGACAAGCAATGCCTGAAAGCAGCCATCCGCTGAGGGAACGGCGCCAGGCCAGGAATTGGGACATAGTTCCCCGATATCGATTCATAAGTTGGATTATTCCGGCGCTGAGGGAAGCGTAATGCGAAAACAGACCTGCCCGGCGGGCGCATCAACTAAGCTGAGCTCCCCTTGCATCTGCCGGACGCAGTCGCGGGCGATACTCAACCCCAGTCCACTGCCCTTAACGGCCCCTTTACGCTGGTGACTCCCCTGGTAAAAAGGCTCGAATATCATGTTTTTTTCCGCGGCCGGGATCGGTTCGCCGCTGTTGGCGACATCAATACGCACCTGCTCTCCGTGCCGGTAGCTATGGATACGGATGTTACCGGATTCAGCGCCATAGTGCACCGCATTGGAGTAGAGATTATCCATTACGCTTATCAATAGCGCAGGCTCTGCCAGGCAACGCCGCGCCTGCAGCGTCAGTTCGGTATGCATCAGTTTAGCCCGCGCGGGCAGGCTGTGCGCCGCCACGACGTTTTCCACCAGGTCCACCAGGTCCACCGCTTCGCGAGCCACCGGGCCGTCGGCCTGTTTTCGGTTATAGTCCAGCAGCTGTTCAATCAGCTTTTGCAGGTTACGGCTACTGCTGTCGAGGATCTCGACAATCTCCTGCTGCTCAGGGGTCAATGGCCCCGCGACCCGGTCGGCCAACAGCTCGGTACCTTCACGCATACTGGCCAACGGGGTTTTCAGCTCATGCGACAGATGGCGAAGAAATTGATGCCGCTGCGACTCCAGCCACGCCAGGCGCTCGCTGAGCCAGATGATGCGCTTGCCCACCGATCGCAGCTCGCGCGGGCCGGTAAACAATGCGGCGTCGTCCAGCGACTTCCCTGCCCCCAGCTGATTGATCATTCTTTCGATGCCTTTCACCGGGCCGATAATCATGCGGGTGAAGAGTAGCACCAGCGCCAGGCTCAGCAGAAACAGCACCAGCGCCTGCCAGCCAAAAAACTGGCCGCGTTCGGCTATCTCCTGCTGCAGCTGTTGGCCACGAGAATAGACGACCGCCCGGGTCGCCTGCACCATATCGCTGTTATTACTGGCGAAAACTTCCAGTCTGGCGGCTGCCTGGGCATCGGGGCCGCTATTTTTACACTGCAGCTGCGCCAGATCGCTGACATCCTGACGCAGCGCCTGCCAGAGCTTCTCGTCCGGCAGCACGCCGGCGTGGGCGTCCAGCATCTGGCTGTAGCGCTGCCGCTGGTTTTGATAGACGCGCGCCAGCGTCGGATCGTCCAGCACGCAGTACTGGCGATAGCTGCGCTCCATCTCCAGTGCGGCATTGATCATCGCCTCGCTGCGTCGGGCGTCGACCAGGGTGGTACGGTTAATATGCGCCGCCTGGGCGCTGAGGGCGTTCAGGCTCTGCCAGGCCTGCCAGGCCAGCACCAGCAATGGCAGCAGGATCAGCACAAAGGAGAGCGTCACCAGCTGACGCAGCGAACGGGGGAAAAGAGAGAGTCGCTTCAAGGATGTTGTCTCAATCATTAGCTCTGGTCGATGCTAACTGAGGAGCGCGCCGGAGAAAAGCGCTACCGCTGGTTACTGCGCCGCAGAAACAACAAAGCCAGGCGCAAGGCCTGGCTTTGTTCAGGAATGAGGCGGTGCCTTACTCGACGTTTCGCCCGATGTCTGATAAAGCCAGGCTGTTATCAGGAGTTGGACGGCAGGCACCTGTTTGTGCGTCATTCGAAGTTTATGTAGCGCGTCCCGAAGGGGCTGACATAAGAAGGTGAATGAGCCACTGGTTAATATTATGCATGAACTATGCCAGCCCTCAAAACATTTTATTAACATATTGATATATATGGCTTTAACCGCAGGAACAGTCGTACTACCACTGTTTATTTTTCACCCGCATTGTCGCTATTTAGCGACACCAAATAGGCTACCGATTACTCATCATTTAAATCAATAACTTAAGTGTCGCCTATTGGCGACACTGCAATATCGCAGTTGTCGGCAATTCCCGACACCCCGGCGTGCCGACCATCACAGATAAAAAAAAGCCCCCTGTCAGGCAGGGGGCTGATACGTTCGCGTGAAGCGCGGCGGGAAGATTAACCCAGCTGTTTACGCGCGTTACGGAAGATACGCATCCACGGGCTATCCTCGCCCCAGTTCTCCGGGTGCCAGGAGTTGCTTACGGTGCGGAAGACGCGTTCCGGGTGAGGCATCATGATGGTCGCGCGCCCGCTTTCGCTGGTCACCGCGGTGATACCGTTCGGGGAACCGTTCGGGTTCGCCGGATAGGTTTCGGTCACTTTGCCGAAGTTATCCACGAAGCGCAGCGCCACCAGACCTTTGCTCTCCAGCTGGGCCAGATGCGCGCTGTCGCGCACTTCCACCTGACCTTCGCCGTGGGAGACCGCAATCGGCATCCGTGAGCCAACCATGCCTTCCAGCAGCAGGGATGGGCTTTGCGTCACTTCCACCAGGCTAAAGCGCGCTTCAAAGCGGTCAGACTGGTTGCGCACAAAGCGCGGCCACAGGTCGCTGCCCGGGATCAGCTCGCGCAGGTTGGACATCATCTGACAGCCGTTGCACACGCCGAGCGCCAGCGTCTGCGGACGATGGAAGAAGGTCGCGAACTCATCGCGCACGCGCTCGTTGAACAGAATCGACTTCGCCCAGCCCTCGCCCGCGCCCAACACGTCGCCGTAGGAGAAGCCGCCGCAGGCTACCAGGGCATGGAAATCGCCCAGACCGGTCCGGCCGGCCAGCAGGTCGCTCATATGCACGTCGATGGCGTCAAAGCCGGCACGATGGAAGGCGGCCGCCATTTCAACGTGGGAGTTCACCCCCTGCTCGCGCAGGACGGCCACTTTCGGCCGCGCGCCGGTGGCAATGTACGGGGCGGCGACGTCGTCGTTAATATCAAACGAGAGCTTCACATTGAGGCCCGGGTCGGCATCATTGGCTTTCGCCTCATGCTCCTGATCGGCGCAGGCCGGGTTGTCGCGCAGACGCTGCATCTGCCAGGTGGTTTCCGCCCACCACATGCGCAGCGTGGTGCGGCTTTCGCTGAACACCGTCTGACCGCCGGCGGTCAGCACGAAGCGATCGCCCTCAACCGCTTTACCGAGGTAATGCACGCAGTCCGCCAGGCCGTTAACCGCCAGAATGGCTTCCACCGCCTCACGGTCTGCGGCGCGGACCTGAATCACCGCCCCCAGCTCTTCGTTGAACAGCGCGGCCAGATGGTCGTCGCCCAGCGCGGCGATATCCGCTTCCACGCCGCAGTGGCCGGTAAAGGCCATTTCCGCCAGGGTCACCAGCAGACCGCCGTCGGAGCGGTCGTGGTAGGCCAGCAGTTTACGCTGCGCCACCAGGGCCTGCATCGCATTCCAGAAGCCTTTCAGTTGCGCGACATCGCGCACGTCAGCCGGCTTGTCGCCGAGCTGGCGATAGACCTGCGCCAGCGCCGTCGCGCCCAGCGCGTTGTGCCCTTTACCGAGGTCGATCAGCAGCAGGGCGTTATCTTCCGTCGAAAGCTGCGGCGTGACGGTATGACGGACATCTTCGACACGGGCGAAGGCAGAGATGACCAGCGACAGCGGAGAGGTCATCTCGCGCTGCTCGCTGCCTTCCTGCCAGCGGGTTTTCATCGACATCGAGTCTTTACCGACCGGAATGGTCAGGCCCAGCGCCGGGCACAGCTCTTCGCCCACCGCTTTCACCGCCTCATACAGGCCAGCGTCTTCACCCGGGTGGCCGGCGGCGGCCATCCAGTTAGCCGACAGCTTCACGCGGTTCAGCTCGCCAATCTGCGTGGCGGCGATGTTGGTCAGCGCTTCGCCGACCGCCAGACGGCCAGAGGCCGCGAAGTCCAGCAGGGCGACCGGGGCGCGCTCGCCCATCGCCATCGCTTCGCCGTAGTAGCTGTCGAGGCTGGCGGTGGTCACCGCGCAGTTGGCCACCGGGATCTGCCACGGGCCGACCATCTGGTCGCGGGCGACCATACCGGTCACGGTGCGGTCGCCGATGGTCACGAGGAAGGTTTTCTCGGCCACCGTCGGCAGATGCAGAACGCGGTTAACCGCATCGGCAAGGGTAATCGGTTGGCGATCCAGTGCACTACCCTGAGCTTTCAGAGTCTGCACGTCGCGGGTCATTTTCGGCGTTTTGCCGAGCAGGACGTCCAGCGGCAGGTCGATCGGCTGATCGTTAAAGTGGCTGTCGCTCAGGCTCAGATGCTGCTCAGCGGTAGCTTCGCCGATAACGGCATAAGGCGCGCGCTCGCGGCGGCACAGTTCGTCGAACAGCGGCAGCTGCTCCGGGGCGACCGCCAGAACATAACGTTCCTGCGATTCGTTACACCAGATCTCCAGCGGACTCATCCCTGGCTCATCGCTGAGAATATCGCGCAGCTGGAATTTACCGCCGCGGCCGCCGTCGCTCACCAGCTCCGGCATGGCGTTGGAGAGACCGCCGGCGCCAACGTCGTGGATAAAGAGGATCGGGTTGGCGTCGCCCAACTGCCAGCAGCGGTCGATCACTTCCTGACAGCGGCGCTCCATTTCCGGGTTGTCACGCTGTACGGAGGCGAAATCGAGATCGGCATCGGACTGGCCGGAGGCCATAGAAGACGCTGCGCCGCCGCCGAGGCCGATGTTCATCGCCGGGCCGCCCAGCACGATCAGCTTCGCGCCGACGGTAATCTCGCCCTTCTGCACGTGCTCACCGCGGATGTTGCCGATACCGCCGGCCAGCATGATCGGTTTGTGGTAGCCACGCAGCTCTTCGCCATTGTGGCTGGTGACTTTCTCTTCATAGGTGCGGAAGTAGCCGTTCAGCGCCGGACGACCAAATTCGTTGTTAAACGCCGCTCCGCCCAGCGGGCCTTCGGTCATGATGTCCAGGGCGGTGACAATGCGATCCGGTTTACCGAAATCTTCTTCCCACGGCTGTTCGAAGCCCGGGATACGCAGGTTGGAAACCGAGAAGCCCACCAGGCCCGCTTTCGGCTTCGCGCCGCGGCCGGTGGCGCCTTCATCGCGGATTTCGCCGCCGGAGCCGGTTGCCGCGCCCGGCCATGGAGAGATGGCCGTCGGGTGGTTATGGGTTTCCACCTTCATCAGAATGTGCGCCGGCTCCTGATGGAAGTCGTAGCGCCCGGTCTGATGGTCGGCGAAATAGCGCCCGACTTCAGACCCTTCCATCACCGCGGCATTATCTTTATAGGCCGACAGCACGTAGTCCGGCGTTTTTTCAAAGGTGTTTTTGATCATTTTGAACAGCGACTTCGGCTGCTGTTCGCCGTCGATGATCCAGTCGGCGTTGAAAATCTTGTGGCGACAGTGCTCTGAGTTCGCCTGGGCGAACATATACAGCTCGATATCGTTCGGGTTGCGTCCCAGGCGGGTAAACGCGTCCTGCAGGTAGTCAATTTCGTCGTCGGCCAGCGCCAGACCCAGACGGAGGTTGGCGTCAATCAGCGCCTGACGCCCTTCGCCCAGCAGGTCGACGCTGGTGACCGGCGTCGGCTGATGGTGAGCGAACAGCTTCTCGCCCGCTTCCAGCGCGTCGAAGACGCTCTCCATCATGCGGTCGTGCAGCTCCGCCGCCACCGCGGCCCACTGCGCTTCGGTCAGGGTTGAGGCTTCAACGTAATACGCCACGCCGCGCTCAAGACGCACAACCTGCGCCAGACCGCAGTTGTGAGCGATATCGGTAGCTTTAGAAGACCAGGGAGAGATGGTGCCAGGGCGAGGGGTCACGAGCAGTAATTTACCGGTCGGGGTATGGCTGCTTAAGCTCGGGCCATACTGAAGCAGTCGCGCCAGGCGCTCGCGATCGTCAGCGCTCAGCGGGGCATTCAGATCGGCAAAATGAATATATTCGGCATATATGGCGCTTACCGGAAGGTTGGCCGCCTGAAATCGTGCCAGCAGTTTATTAATACGGAATGCCGACAGTGCAGGTGAACCACGCAAAATTTCCATCATAAGTCTCTCGTCTTCGAAGCTTTCAGGGTGAGCCAGGGGGGGAAACGGGCGTCATTATAGTGAATCCTGCGCCCCGACGAAACCGTTTGCGTAGAAATAAAATCATTGATGCTGTTTATCAATAAATGTGACGACCATCGCGAATAAGTTGCCAACTGGCGCATTATTAAGCAGAATGCCGCACATTCGACGACAACCTTGCGTTTTTTCCGGACATCGCCTGCTGAGGAACCTGAAGCTGCAGAAGATTAACTCTCTGAAAAAATTAAAGATTAATTATCTGCTGATCGGCATTGTCACCCTTTTGCTGGCGGCGGCCCTGTGGCCGTCGATCCCCTGGTCTGGTAAACCCGAGAACCGGGTGGCGGGCATTATCGCTCGCGGCGAGCTGCGCATCAGCACTATCAACTCGCCAATGACCTTCGCCACCATGAACAATAAAGCGTTCGGTCTGGATTATGAACTGGCGAAGCAGTTTGCCGACTACCTTGGCGTAACGCTTAAGATAACCGTCCGGCAAAACATCAGCCAGCTGTTTGACGACCTCGACGACGGTCAGGCCGATATGCTGGCCGCCGGACTGGTCTATAACCAGGAGCGAGTGAAAAACTATCAGGCCGGCCCCACCTACTATTCTGTTTCGCAACAGCTGGTCTACCGCGTCGGCAATACCCGGCCGCGCACCCTCGCGGCGCTGACCGCCGAGCAGCTCACTATCGCTCCGGGCCACGTGGCGATCAACGACCTGCAGACCTTAAAAGCCGAGAAATACCCGGATCTTGCCTGGCGCGTGGACGAAAAACGCGGTACCACGGCGCTGATGCAGGCGGTGATTGACGGTAAACTTGATTACACCATCGCTGACTCGGTGGCCGTCAGCCTGTTTCAGCGCGTCCATCCGGAGCTGGCGGTGGCCCTCGATATCACCGACGAACAGCCGGTCACCTGGTTTAGCGCCCGGGACGACGATAATTCGCTGTCGGCGGCAATGCTTGATTTCTTCAACAACATCAATGAAGACGGCACCCTGGCGCGCCTCGAGGAGAAGTACCTCGGCCACGGCAACGATTTCGATTATGTCGATACCCGCACCTTCCTGCGCGCGGTGGAAAATATTCTTCCGGAGGTGCAGCCGCTGTTTGAAAAATACGCCCGCGAGATTGACTGGCGCCTGCTGGCCGCCATCGCCTGGCAGGAATCCCACTGGGATCCGCAGGCCACCTCCCCCACCGGCGTGCGCGGTATGATGATGCTCACACGCAATACGGCGCAAAGCCTGGGTCTAACCGACCGCACCGATGCGGCGCAGAGTATCGACGGCGGCATGCGCTACCTGCAGGATATGATGGATAAAGTGCCGGATTCGATCCCGAAAGATGAACGCATCTGGTTTGCGCTGGCCGCTTATAATATGGGTTATGCCCATATGCTGGACGCCATGGCGCTCACCCGCAAACAGAAAGGCAATCCTAACAGCTGGGCGGACGTTAAGCTGCGTTTACCGTTGCTGAGCCAGAAACCCTATTACAGCAAACTAAAATACGGCTATGCCCGCGGCCATGAGGCCTACGCCTATGTGGAAAACATCCGCAAATATCAGATAAGCCTTGTCGGCTATTTGTCAGAGAAGGAGCGCCAGCAGCAGCAAACGCTGGCCCTGGCGGAGGATTACCCGGCCGTGCTCCCCAATGAGCTCGAACAGCCGCAGGAGACCACCCTGCCCTTTTTCAAGTTTCGCGCCGATAAGCAGATGGATAATGCCCGGATGAAACTCCCCGGCCACCTGTATTAACTTTCCCCAGTCTGCTCCCGGGCTTTCTTCAGCGCTTTTTTCTCTTCCCGCCGCCAGCGGAAGAAGTCGCTCAGCATGGCAGAGCAGGACTCTGCCAGCACGCCTTCGCTAATCTCAACCCGATGGTTCATTCCCGGGTGGTGCAGAACATCCATCAGCGAGCCGGCGGCGCCGGTCTTGGCATCCCTGGCGCCAAACACCAGGCGGGCGATACGGCTGTGCACCATCGCGCCCGCGCACATGACGCAGGGCTCGAGGGTCACGTACAGCGTGGCGTCGATCAGGCGGTAGTTTTGCAGCACCAGTCCGCCCTGGCGTAAGGCCATAATCTCCGCATGGGCGGTGGGGTCGTGACGGCCTATCGGCCGGTTCCAGCCCTCGCCAATGACCTGATTGTTATGCACCAGCACCGCGCCCACCGGCACCTCGCCCTCTTCCCAGGCGCGTTTCGCCAGCGTCAGGGCATGACGCATCCAGTATTCATCATTGAGTTCGAGGTCAGACACAGCGGCCACTCCAGCAGAAAAAGCGGGGCGCATTATACATGGGCGCTATCAATTACACACTATTACTCCAGCTGCTGAAGCTCTCCCTGAGGGGTTACCCGCCAGCGATGCTGGCAAAAGCCGAGCAATGGATTATCCTGCTCACTATCGCTATAGCCGCTATACAGCCGCAGCGGGGCGCCAATCTTTTTCTCCAGCTGTACCACCTTTTCATGCCCCAGGCAGCGCAGGGTCAATACCCAGCCGCCCCAGCGGCGCGCGGTGCGGCTGGCTATCAGATTCACCCGCGGCAACCAGAGGGTATCGCGATAGACCTGCTCCACCAGCGACTGCGGCGAGCCGGTGATCAACCAGACGTCGGCATCGGTGCTGGTCAGGTAGGCGGTAAGCCGCGCATGAACTACCGGAAACGCCGTCACATGATGGCGAAACCAGCCGACAAACTCCGCTTCCAGCCGCTTCAGCACCGCCTCGCGGCGGCCAAAGGTTGTCGCCCACAGCAGGAGGCTCATCGGCCAGCGCGCCGCCCGTCCGCTCACTGCCAGTCCGGCAAGGATCACCGGCCCCATCGGCACCACCAGCAACAGGTTCAGCGGCAAATGGCGCAGCAGATAGCGCAGAAAACTGCCGAACATATCCTGTTGGTGTAAGGTTCCGTCCAGATCGAAAAACACCACTCTCCGTTCAGTGTGCTGCAAACTGCCTCCTTTATCTCAGAACTCGCTTCTCGTTAGGGTAAGCTTAACAGCCTGACGCCATGTCGAGGGAAAACATCCCCTCCGTTAAGAAAGAATTAAAGTAGCAGGCGAAGGAAAAATTGTGGCTTAAGAATTTTTAATTCATGGTATACCCCTTATAATCGAATAAAAATTCTGTCAGTCACGAGCCGGACGGCTCCAGCGGAGCTCCAATGAACTGTTTAACGCGTATTCGTCAGCGCTATCCCACCCTGGCGGCGAGCGACAAAAAGTTGGCCGATTATATTCTAAGCCAGCCCGATGAGACCCGGCACCTCAGCTCGCAGCAGCTGGCGGCGGAAGCCGGTGTGAGTCAGTCCAGCGTGGTTAAGTTTGCCCAGAAGCTGGGATTCAAAGGCTTTCCGGCGCTGAAGCTGGCCCTTAGTGAAGCGCTGGCGAGTAGCCCGGATCCGCACTCCGTCCCGGTGCATAACCACATTCGCGGTGACGATCCGCTGCGTCTGGTCGGCGAGAAACTCATTAAAGACAATGTCGCCGCCATGCATGCCTCGCTGGACGTCAACACTGAAGAGACGCTACGGGAAGCCGTCACGCTGCTGCGCAACGCCCGGCGAGTGATCGTCACCGGGATTGGCGCCTCCGGCCTGGTGGCGCGTAACTTTAGCTGGAAGCTGATGAAGATCGGCATCAACGCTGTTTCTGAGCAGGATATGCATGCCCTGCTGGCGACGGTGCAGGCCATGTCCAGCGACGATCTTCTGCTGGCGATCTCTTACTCCGGCGAGCGCCGGGAAATCAATATGGCGGCCGGTGAAGCGCTGCGCGTCGGCTGTAAGATCCTGGCGATCACCGGGTTTAGCCCGAACGCCCTGCAACAGCAGGCGACCCACTGCCTGTATACTATCGCCGAAGAGCAGGCGACGCGCAGCGCCGCCATCTCCTCCACCAGCGCGCAAATGATGCTCACCGATCTGCTGTTTATGGGGCTGGTGCAGCAGGATCTGGAGCGGGCGCCGGAGCGCATTCGCCATAGCGAAGCGCTGGTGAAAAAGCTGGTTTGAGCAGAAAATGGGCGTATAATGCCCGCCCTGTTTGTGTTGTTTCTGAGACTTTCCTGATGGCGCTGTTAATTACCAAAAAATGCATCAACTGCGATATGTGCGAGCCGGAGTGCCCGAATGAGGCCATTTCGATGGGTGACAGCATTTATGAGATTAACAGCGACCGCTGCACCGAGTGCGTGGGTCATTACGACACGCCAACCTGCCAGAAAGTGTGCCCGATCCCGAATACGATCCTGAAAGATCCGGCACACGTCGAGAGTGAAGAACAGCTGTGGGATAAATTCGTGCTGATGCACCACGCGGATAAAATTTAACCGCCCTCCTGGCTAGCTTTCGACAATCACCGTGGCGCAGGCGTAGTGGCGTTCATCAGCGAGAGTAACGTGAATAGCGCTTACTCCCATGCGTTCAGCTAAAAGGTTTGCTTCACCCCATAGCCGCAGCTTCGGCTTGCCCAGCTCGTCGTTGTAAACCTCGAACTGGTTAAACGCCAGCCCGTTACGGATCCCGGTTCCCAGCGCTTTCGCCGCCGCTTCCTTGACCGCAAAGCGTTTCGCCAGGAAACGCACCGGCTGCTGGTGCTGCTCCCAGATGCTCCATTCATGGTCGCTCAGCACCCGGCGGGCAAGGCGATCGCCGCTGCGGGCGATCACTGCTTCGATGCGGGCAATCTCGACGATGTCGGTACCCAACCCGAGAATGGCCATTAGCCGCGCGCTTCCAGCATCAGACGCTTCATTTCCGCCACCGCCTCTTTCAGGCCGCTCATCACCGCACGGCCAATAATCGCGTGACCGATATTCAGCTCATGCATTTCCGGCAGCGCAGCAATCGCTTTCACGTTGTGGTAGGTCAGACCGTGGCCGGCATTCACCTTCAGGCCGAGGCTGGCGGCGTAGGTGGCCGCTTTGGCAATACGTTCCAGCTCCCTGGCCTGCTCGGCGTCGGTTTTGGCATCGGCATAGCAGCCGGTGTGGATTTCGATATAGGGCGCGCCAACGTCCGCCGCCGCTTTGATCTGCGCTTCATCCGCATCGATAAACAGGGAGACCAGGATGCCGGCATCCGCCAGGCGTTGACAGGCATCGCGCATCTTGTCGCGCTGGCCGGCGACGTCCAGCCCGCCTTCGGTGGTCACTTCCTGACGCTTCTCCGGCACCAGGCAGCAGAAGTGCGGTTTGGTTTCGCAGGCGATCGTCAGCATCTCTTCGGTGACCGCCATTTCAAGATTCATGCGGGTGTGCAGCGTCTGGCGCAGGATACGCACATCGCGATCGGTAATATGGCGACGGTCTTCGCGCAGATGCACGGTAATGCCGTCGGCGCCGGCCTGTTCGGCAATGAAAGCCGCCTGAACCGGATCCGGGTAAGCGGTGCCGCGGGCGTTACGCAAGGTCGCGATATGGTCAATATTGACCCCTAACAATAATTCAGCCATGACAATCCTCGTTAATCATTATTCGTATTATCGGCTCGCGCCTTTCGCGCGGGCATAAACTGGCGAAACAACTCCCGGCTCTTGAGCGGTTTGCCGCCGAGATAGGGCTTCAGGGCGATACGGGTAAAGCGCTTCGCGGCGCGCAGCGTATCAACATCAGGAAACTCGCGACTCGCCAATGCTTTCAAATGGTGCCCGGTAAACGTGTTGTTATCAATCACCAGGCTGGCAATAAAGCCTTTTTCTTCACGATAGCGGTAGGTCATGGTGTCGTCTACCGGCTCGCCGCTCCCGGCGCAGTGGAGAAAATCCACGCCATAGCCCAGGTGCCCGAGCAGCGCCAGCTCAAAACGCCGCAGCGCGGGCTCCGGCGAGCCGCTGGCCCCGGCGAGCGCCTGAATGCAGTGCAGGTAGTCGAAAAAGAGTTCGGAGAAGCGTGTTTCGTGCTCCAGCACGCGGGAGATAAGCTCGTTAACGTAGAGACCGCTGTAGAGGGTGATGCCGCTGAGCGGCAGCGCCAGCGAAACGGCTTCCGCGCTGCGCAGGGTTTTGACTTCGCCGCGACCGCCGAAGCGAACCAGCAAGGGGGTAAAGGGCTGTAAAGCGCCTTTGAGATTAGAGCGTTTGGAGCGTGCGCCCTTGGCAACCAGGCGCACACGACCGGATTCTTCCGTGAAGACGTCCAGCATCAGGCTGGTTTCGCTCCACGGACGGCTATGCAGGACAAAGGCGCGCTGCCATCCATCCACGTTGCGTTAACTCAGAGGTCGTCAACGTAACCGAGACTGCGCAGGGCGCGCTCGTCATCGGCCCAGCCGGATTTCACTTTCACCCACAGCTCGAGGTGCACCGGCGCTTCAAACATCTCCTGCATGTCCTTACGCGCTTCGATACCGATGGTTTTAATTTTGGCGCCTTTGTTGCCAATCACCATCTTTTTCTGCCCTTCGCGCTCGACGAGGATCAGGCCGTTGATATCGTAACCGCCGCGCTCGTTGCTGACGAAACGTTCGATTTCCACGGTGACGGAGTACGGCAGCTCAGCGCCGAGGAAACGCATCAGTTTTTCACGGATGATTTCGGAGGCCATAAAGCGTTGTGAGCGATCGGTAATATAATCTTCCGGGAAGTGATGGATCGCTTCCGGCAGATGCTTACGCACGATCGCCGCGATGGTATCAACGTTGGTGCCGGTTTCCGCTGAGATCGGTACGATATCGAGGAAATTCATCTGGCTGGCGAGGAACTGCAGGTGCGGTAACAGATCCGCTTTTTCCTGCACGTTATCCACCTTGTTGACCGCGAGGATCACCGGTGCTTTCGCGTCGCGCAGCTTGTTGAGCACCATCTCATCGTCCTGCGTCCAGCGAGTGCCTTCCACCACGAAGATGACCAGTTCCACGTCGCCAATCGAACTGCTGGCCGCTTTGTTCATTAAGCGGTTAATGGCGCGCTTCTCTTCCATATGCAGGCCCGGAGTATCAACGTAAATCGCCTGATACGGCCCTTCGGTATGGATACCGACGATGCGGTGACGGGTGGTCTGCGCTTTACGGGAGGTGATCGAGATCTTCTGCCCAAGCAGCTTGTTCAACAGCGTGGATTTGCCAACGTTTGGACGACCCACGATGGCGACAAACCCACAATAACTTTTTTCTTCGCTCATTCCAGCTCCAGCTTTTTCAGCGCCTGTTCGGCGGCAGCCTGCTCCGCCTTACGACGGCTGGAACCTGTGCCAACCACCGGTTCACTCAGGCCACTGACCTGGCAGTGGATAGTAAATTCCTGATCGTGCGCTTCGCCGCGAACCTGGACCACCAGGTAAGACGGCAGCGGCAGATGACGTCCCTGCAGATACTCCTGCAGACGCGTCTTCGGATCCTTTTGCTTATCGCCCGGACTGATTTCGTCCAGACGGGTCTGGTACCAGGAGAGGATTAAGCGTTCAACGTTCTGAATATCACTGTCGAGGAAAACCCCGCCAATTAACGCTTCAACGGTATCCGCGAGAATCGATTCGCGACGGAAACCGCCGCTTTTCAGCTCTCCCGGCCCGAGGCGCAGACACTCGCCCAGCTCAAACTCGCGGGCGATCTCCGCCAGCGTGTTGCCGCGCACCAGCGTCGCGCGCATACGGCTCATATCGCCTTCATCTACACGAGGAAAGCGATGATACAGCGCATTCGCGATCACGAAACTTAAAATGGAGTCACCTAAAAATTCCAGGCGCTCATTATGTTTGCTGCTGGCACTGCGGTGAGTTAATGCCTGTTGCAACAGCTCCTGATGATGAAAAGTGTAGCCCAGCTTTCGTTGAAGCCGATTAATTACGATGGGGTTCATGCGTTACCAATAAATGAATGCGTCAAAGATGCAGCACACGAAACCGACCTGAGCATTCGCTTCAAACAGTAATTTGAAACAGACCAATACGCTTTCGTGTGCAGTGTCACCCGGCAGAGCGACAACCAAAAACTTCGGGGGGATATTCTATACGCAACGACACGGGATGTCGTTAGTTTGAATGGATTTAAATACTAAATAATTCACGCCGCTGCGATAACAGCAGCGACGTGAATTCAGCAGAGGAAATTAATGAATTCCACCAATGCGCGATAACCGCACGCCGGTCGGCCATTCACCTTCCTGCTTTTCAAAACTCATCCAGATAGCGGTTGCTTTTCCGACCAGGTTGGCTTCCGGCACAAAGCCCCAGTACCGGCTGTCGGCGCTGTTATCCCGGTTGTCGCCCATCATGAAGTACTGACCGGGCGGCACAATCCAGGTGGCCAGCGGCAGACCGGACTGATGGTAGTACATCCCAACCTGATCCTGGGCAATCGGCACCATCAGAATTCGGTGCGTCACGTCGCCCAATGTCTCCTGACGCTCGGTAAGACGAATGCCGTCGGCTTTGGTTTCGCCCTTCGGCAACTGCCAGAAACCGCTGCTCGCTTCGCCGCCGTTGCTGCGGGAGAAGGTCTGAACAAAATCGCTCGGCTCCACGTTGGAATAGGTCACCGGCAGCGCGTTGCCGCAGGCCTGTCCGGAACTGCAGCCCGGCTGAATAGTGACCTGTTTGGCAACCGGATCGTAGGTGACCTTATCACCCGGTAACCCCACCGCGCGCTTAATGTAGTCCAGACGCGGGTCTTCCGGATATTTAAACACCACGATGTCGCCGCGCTTCGGATGGCCGGTCTCGATCAGCGTTTTCTGGTAGATAGGATCTTTAATGCCGTAGGCAAATTTCTCCACCAGAATAAAATCGCCGATGAGCAGCGTTGGCATCATCGAACCTGAAGGGATCTGGAAAGGCTCATAAATAAATGAACGTACCACCAGAACGATCGCCAGCACCGGGAAAACCGATGCGCCGGTTTCCAGCCAGCCCGGTTTCGGGCCGACTTTCTTCAGCGTCTTCTTGTCCAGTTGCTCGCCGGTCGCTGCCTGAGCAGCGGCCTGACGTTCACGACGTTTCGGTGCAAAAATGAACTTGTCCAGGCACCATAAAACGCCCGTCACCAGGGTTGCAATCACCAGGATCAGGGCAAACATGTTCGCCATGCCAACTCCTTAGGGTTATTTGCCGTCTTTACCAACGTGCAGAATGGCGAGGAACGCTTCCTGCGGCAGCTCAACGTTACCGACCTGCTTCATACGCTTCTTACCTTCTTTCTGCTTCTGCAGCAGCTTTTTCTTACGGCTGACGTCGCCGCCGTAGCATTTCGCCAGGACGTTTTTACGCAGCTGTTTCACCGTAGAGCGCGCGATAATGTGGTTACCGATGGCCGCCTGAATCGCGATATCGAACTGCTGACGCGGAATCAGATCTTTCATCTTTTCCACCAGCTCGCGGCCGCGATACGGCGCGTTATCGTTGTGGGTGATCAGCGCCAGCGCATCGACGCGCTCACCGTTGATCAGCACATCGACGCGAACCATGTTCGACGCCTGGAAGCGTTTGAAGTTGTAGTCCAGCGACGCATAGCCGCGGGAGGTGGACTTCAGGCGGTCGAAGAAGTCGAGAACCACTTCCGCCATCGGAATTTCATAGGTCAGCGCCACCTGTTTACCGTGGTAAACCATGTTGGTCTGCACCCCACGCTTCTCGACACACAAGGTAATCACGTTGCCGAGGAACTCCTGCGGCAGCAGCATGTGACACTCGGCGATCGGCTCGCGCAGCTCCTGAATATTATTCAGCGGCGGCAGCTTGGACGGGCTGTCGACGTAGATAACTTCTTTGGAGGTGGTCTCTACTTCGTAGACTACCGTTGGCGCGGTGGTGATCAGGTCGAGATCGTATTCACGCTCCAGACGCTCCTGAATGATCTCCATGTGCAGCAGGCCGAGGAAGCCGCAGCGGAAGCCGAAGCCCAGCGCGGTAGAGCTTTCCGGCTCGTAGAACAGAGAGGCATCGTTAAGGCTCAGTTTGCCCAGCGCGTCGCGGAAAGCTTCATAATCATCGGAGCTCACCGGGAACAGGCCGGCATACACCTGCGGTTTCACCTTCTTAAAGCCAGGCAGCGCTTTGTCTGCCGGGTTGCGGGCGGCGGTCAGGGTATCGCCCACCGGCGCGCCGAGGATGTCTTTGATCGCGCAGACCAGCCAGCCTACCTCGCCGCATTTCAGCTCGGTACGGTCAACCTGTTTCGGGGTGAAGATGCCCAGACGATCAGCGTTATAGACCTGGCCGGTGCTCATGACCTTGATCTTGTCGCCCTTGCGCATGGTGCCGTTTTTAATCCGCACCAGCGACACCACGCCGAGGTAGTTATCGAACCAGGAGTCGATAATCAGCGCCTGCAGCGGCGCGTCCGGATCGCCTTCCGGCGGCGGGATATCGCGCACCAGACGCTCCAGCACGTCGGTCACGCCGACGCCGGTTTTCGCTGAGCAGCGCACCGCGTCGTGGGCGTCGATCCCGACGATATCTTCAATCTCGTCCGCTACGCGCTCAGGGTCGGCCGCAGGCAGGTCGATCTTGTTGAGTACCGGAACCACTTCGAGATCCATCTCCATGGCGGTGTAGCAGTTGGCCAGGGTCTGGGCTTCTACCCCCTGCCCGGCGTCTACCACCAGCAGCGCGCCTTCGCACGCGGCAAGAGAACGGGAAACTTCATAAGAGAAGTCCACGTGGCCCGGGGTGTCGATAAAGTTCAGCTGGTAGGTCTCACCGTCGCTGGCCTTATAGTCCAGGGTGACGCTCTGCGCCTTGATGGTGATCCCGCGTTCGCGCTCAAGATCCATGGAGTCCAGAACCTGGGCTTCCATTTCACGATCAGAAAGGCCACCGCAAATCTGGATGATACGGTCAGACAGCGTCGACTTACCGTGGTCGATGTGAGCGATGATCGAAAAGTTACGTATATTCTTCATATTTAGAGTTAATTATGCCTTACGAGTATCATGAGGCCGCTGTACTGTGCCTGACGTTTTTTAATCCGAAAACGCCGCATTCTACACTACATCCGCGAAACCAGGAAATGCTGTTAGATCCAGCATACCCGCAGAAATTGTGGCGTTGTAACAGGAAAGGTAAATAAAGATAAGGGCCAGTGAAATCACTGGCCCATGTCGGAGGAAGGCGTATCAACACGCAGCAGATCCGGCGGCAGTGCGACGTTCAAAATCACCGGCTGCCAGGACTGACGTGCCGCCAGTCGCGGCGACAGACCGCGCGCCACCAGGAAGCCGCCGACGCCGCCCAGCAGCGCGCCGCAAAGTGACGCAATATCGCTGGCAAACAGCACCTGAAAAATAGACGCCATTACAAACAGCCCCGCCAGCGGCGCCATATACACCAGCATCGCTGAGCCCAGCAGGCTGCTTTCAGCGATCCCCAGCTCCACTTTTTGCCCCGCTGCCAACGGCTGCTCGCAGGGCACGCTAATGGTATGGCTGGTCTGCGGCCCCAGCTTGTTTAGCACCCGGCTACCACAGCCGGCACGGGAGGCGCAGCTGCTGCAGGAGGCTTTAACGTCGCAGTGCACCTGCGCCACGCCGTTATGCCAGGAAACCACGGTAGCCCACTCTTTAATCATTGTACTGCCTTGAATTTAATACTGTCAGAGATACGCTTCGCCGTCTGCGGCGGCAGCTCGCCCACTACGGTTATCTCCGCGTTATCGCGCACCGTCGTGCTGACGGTGCGTCGGCCGGTGCGCAACAGCTGGTCGCTGCTGGCCGCCGTGGCGCGGTTGATATTGATCGAGAAGCTGAACAAGCCGTCGGAATAGAGACGTGATTCTACCGGACCGTCAAAGGTGGGAAGACGGCGCTGGCTGCTGGAAACCTCAGTCACGCCCTGCGGGAGCCACGTCGGCGCCCAGTTGAAGTTGGCTTTGTCGCCTCCTTCAGGCACCGACAGCTGCGGCGGCAAATTCGCTTTTGCCAGCGTCTCCATGCTGGCGCTGACGTTATCGCCAACATTGAAGGAGACAACCCGGAACTGCTCCAGCGTTTCCCCGTCGCGGTCGAGCAAATCGACGCGTAGCGGCAGCTTAGTTTCAGCATCCAGCCAGGCGATAAAGCTGTAGCGCGTGCCGTCGCGAGCCACGACGCGGATCACGTCGCAGAGGCGGTCAGCGATACGGGTACGGCCCACGGAAATAAAATCATACGCCGCGGAGAGGCGTTTGAAATCGCTATATACCAGCGATGGCAGCGAATCGACGATATAGTCGCCGTTCAGGGTGAACGGATCGAGACCGGGTTCAAAATAGCTGATTTCCGTGCCGCGCAGGACCACTTCCCGGCGCGGACCGTCCAGCTGCAGCAACTGCGCCAGCGGTTGGTTGTTCAGTCGCGCGTGACGATAGCGCAGCGACTCAACGCCTTGTTTGCTGATGCTAACAAAAGACAGCTCATAATTGAGAGACTGGCTGGCCAGGTTCATCTGCTGCAACAACGCCCCGGACGATGTATCAGCCGAGGCGTTGACAGAGAACAACAGGCTGCCTGCCATGAGCGACATGGCACACCAAAGTTGCTTCATTACTGCGATTGTGTTCCTAAAGTTTGATAGCCCGGTACCTGGACTGCGGCCTGCTGAGTCTGGGCCTGGCCAAACTGAAGCTGCTCAGCGTGCAGGCGGCGCTGCAGTTCGTAGTCCTGCAGCATGGCGTTAATTCGGCGGCGCTGTTCCTGGACCTGCGCCTGCTGGCCGCTTCCCGCTGACGCGTCAGCCGGCACGCCAAGACTTACCGGGCTTGCTTTACCCATCATGGGCAGCGTATTGAACACCGGCGCTTCTGGCTGCTGAGCGGAATCAGACTGACCATTATAGTGCTGGACGCCGACGATAACCGCAAGCGATACACAGGCGGCAACGCCCATTTGAGTCAGGGAGCTGGCCCACGGACGCACCTTGTTCCAGAACGGCATCTGCCGCCACTGATGCGGTGCGGGCTGAGATTCAGGAATAAGCGGAGCCGTCTGACGAACGGGCTCATTTTCAATGGCGGCCATCACCCGGGCGGAGATATCAAATTGCAGCACCTCAGCGGTATCGCCACGCAGCGTATCGCGGATAAGGTGATAACTCTCCCAGGTTTTTTGCATCTCAGAAGAACGACTCAGCTCGTTGAGCAGTTCGTTATCCAGCGTTTCACCATCCATTAAAGCCGAAAGTTTTTCTTTCTGCATGCCTGATACCCTTTTCCAGTATTCCGCTATCGTCAACGCCTGATAAGCGGTTGAACTTTATTATCAATAGCTTCTCGCGCCCGGAAGATACGCGAACGCACCGTCCCAACCGGACAATCCATGATAGCGGCTATCTCTTCATAGCTCAGGCCATCCAGCTCCCGTAACGTAATTGCCATGCGTAAATCTTCCGGGAGCGATTCAATGGTACGAAAAACTATTTGTCTCAGTTCTTCTGACAACATTAAGTTCTCAGGGTTCGAAATTTCTTTCAACGCCCCGCCGCTTTCGAAGTTTTCCGCCTCGTTGGCGTCAACATCGCTGGACGGCGGACGGCGCCCCTGAGCAACCAGATAATTCTTCGCCGTGTTGACGGCGATACGGTATAACCAGGTGTAAAAAGCGCTATCTCCCCGGAAAGAGTCCAGCGCACGCCATGCCTTAACGAACGATTCCTGAACAACGTCAGCGATATCGCCCGGCGGTACATAGCGGGAAACCAGGCTCGCGACCTTATGCTGATAGCGCACTACCAGCAAATTAAACGCTTTCTGATCTCCTTTCTGGACCCGTTCAACAAGGACCTGATCCGTTAACTGCTCGCTCATCCGAGGTAATGTCTCCCCAAACCCAATTCCCATGCGTCTTCAAAACACCACCCAAAATCTGCATTATGAGCAAGCTGACTGTTGGAGTGCATGAAAACAATAAAGTTCCGTTACGCTTTTTGTTTTTTGTCTGGCAACGGCGGCAGATCGTTATCAATCATTATATGCCCAGGTTGCTAAACGATAGGTAAGTCAATAAGAAAAAGCGCAGGCCCGTCTGAAGGGTATCGTAACACGCCGTTTATTTCACTATAAAATCCAATGCCATCAACCTTCCCCGCATCTCATTTTCAGCGCGCAAGACGCCGTTTCCGTTCGCCTTTTGTTTAGCCGTCACAACAGCAGACAAAAAAATTGTACGATTCCTCACGGACCGGTGCTATTGTGAGCTAAATGTGTTTAGTAAATTAAACAAAGACAATGAATACCACTCCTGACTTCTCTTGTGATGTGTTGATTATCGGCAGCGGCGCTGCCGGTCTTTCCCTTGCCCTGCGCCTGGCTGAGCACAGTTCGGTGACCGTGCTGAGTAAAGGGCCGATCAGCGAAGGTTCGACGTTCTACGCCCAGGGTGGGATTGCCGCCGTCTTCGATGAGACGGACAGTATTGAATCCCATGTCGAAGATACCCTCATCGCCGGCGCGGGACTCTGCGATCGTCATGCGGTCACCTTCGTCGCCAGCAACGCCCGATCATGCGTCCAGTGGCTTATCGATCAGGGAGTGCTGTTTGACACCCAGGTCCAGGCCAATGGCGAAGAGAGCTATCATCTCACGCGCGAAGGGGGGCACAGCCATCGGCGCATTCTTCACGCCGCCGACGCCACCGGCAAAGCGGTAGAGACGACGCTGGTCGATAAAGCGCTTGCCCATCCTAATATCCGCATCCTTGAGCGCAGCAATGCCGTCGATTTGATCGTATCGGATAAGATTGGCCTGCCGGGCACCCGCCGGGTGGTCGGGGCATGGATCTGGAATCGTAATAAAGAGCGGGTGGAAACCTGCAGCGCGAAAGCCGTAGTACTCGCTACCGGCGGGGCCGCGAAGGTTTACCAATATACCACTAACCCCGACGTCTCTTCCGGAGACGGGATTGCGATGGCCTGGCGGGCGGGATGTCGGGTGGCGAATCTGGAGTTTAACCAGTTCCACCCCACCGCGCTATATCACCCCCAGGCGCGTAATTTCCTGCTTACTGAAGCGCTGCGCGGCGAAGGCGCCCACCTTAAACGCCCGGATGGCACCCGCTTTATGCCGGACTTTGACGAGCGCGGCGAGCTGGCCCCGCGCGATATCGTCGCCCGCGCCATCGACCATGAAATGAAGCGCCTGGGCGTAGACTGTATGTTCCTTGATATCAGCCATAAACCCGAGGCGTTTGTTCGCCAGCATTTCCCGATGATTTATGAAAAGCTGCTCGGCCTGGGAATTGATTTAACCAAAGATCCGGTGCCGGTCGTCCCCGCCGCGCATTACACCTGCGGCGGCGTGATGGTGGATGATAATGGCCGCACCGACGTCGATGGTTTATACGCCATCGGCGAAGTCAGCTACACCGGGCTGCACGGCGCGAATCGTATGGCGTCGAACTCGTTGCTGGAGTGCCTGGTCTATGGCTGGTCCGCCGCGGAGGATATTACCCGGCGCCTGCCGCTCGCCCAGAAGGTCGCCACGCTGCCAGCTTGGGATGAAAGTCAGGTGGAGATCCCGGATGAACTGGTGGTTATCCAGCACAACTGGCACGAACTGCGCCTGCTGATGTGGGATTACGTGGGGATTGTGCGCACCACCCGCAGGCTGGAGCGCGCCCTGCGGCGCATTACCATGCTCCAGCAGGAGCTGGATGAGTATTACGCCCGCTTCCGCGTCTCGAATAATTTGCTGGAACTGCGCAATCTGGTGCAGGTGGCGGAGCTTATCGTACGCTGCGCGATGTTGCGTAAGGAGAGCCGCGGTCTGCATTATACCCTCGACTATCCGCAGCCGCTGCCTGACAGCGGCCCGTCGATACTCTCGCCCCTGGCTCACATAAAGAGATAAAAGTCCTCGGTCAGAGCGGTAAAGCCTTCCGAATATTGCTGCTCTGGCCCGCGGATCGCCAGCCTGTCGCTGAAACACTCCCCTGCCGTCGGGGAGAAAGCCAGCAGCACCCGATGCGGCGGTCGCAGCTCGGTCTCCGCCACGTCAGTACGCAGTCGCAGATGCCAGCCCATCGCCCTTGCCCGTTCGATGAACGCATTACCAATATCCACCGGCAACACCACGCAAAAAAAACCTTCTTCGGTAATATGCTCTGCGGCACAGGTCAGCAGGGAGGCGTGATCGAGCGTCGTGGTGTACCGCGCCTGCTCTCGCTGCGAGGTCGCGCATGGCACGCCTTCGGCAAAAAAGGGCGGATTACTGATTATCAGTTCATAGCGTCGAGTTTGCGACGGCTGCCACTGATGAATATCGGCCTGCCAGACCTCAATCCGCGAAGCCCACGGCGACGCGAGGGCGTTTTCCCGCGCCTGAGCGGCGGCCTCTTCGTCCAGTTCTACCGCCTCGACATGCACATCATCTCCGGTACGCTGCGCGAGCATCAGCGCCAGCAAGCCGCTGCCCGCGCCAATATCCAGCACATGCTTCACTCCGGCAATCGGCGCCCAGGCGCCCAGCAAAATGCCGTCGGTACCCACCTTCATGGCGCAGCGATCGTGAGCGACAAAGAACCGTTTGAAGGTAAAACCATTGCGCGGCAGCGCAAACTTCGACTGAGACATCCTCAATAACCTTGCCGACAAAAACTCCTGAACCTAAGGCTATGCACAATACCGGAGAACAGATAGCCTTACAAACAGATGAACATTACGTCAGTAACGTCTATAATCGGCGGCCCACTCAGAGGTAGAACATGACTGTAACGACTTTTTCCGAACTTGAACTCGACGAAAACCTGCTGGAAGCCCTCCAGGATAAAGGTTTCACTCGCCCGACAGCCATTCAGGCCGCCGCTATTCCGCCTGCGCTCGATGGCCGTGACATTCTCGGTTCAGCGCCGACCGGCACCGGTAAAACGGCGGCGTATCTGCTGCCAGCGTTGCAGCACCTGCTCGATTTCCCGCGTAAGAAATCCGGCCCGCCGCGCATTCTTATCCTGACGCCGACCCGTGAGCTGGCGATGCAGGTGGCCGACCACGCCCGCGAGCTGGCGAAGCATACCCATCTGGACATTGCTACCATTACCGGCGGCGTGGCGTACATGAACCACGCGGAAGTGTTCAGCGAAAACCAGGACATCGTAGTCGCCACCACCGGTCGCCTGCTGCAATATATTAAAGAAGAGAATTTCGACTGCCGCGCCGTCGAGACCCTAATCCTCGATGAAGCCGACCGCATGCTGGATATGGGTTTTGCCCAGGATATCGAAACCATCGCCGGTGAAACTCGCTGGCGCAAGCAGACTATGCTGTTCTCAGCGACGCTGGAAGGCGATGCGATCAAAGACTTTGCTGAGCGTCTGCTGGAGGAGCCGGTTGAAGTTTCCGCCAATCCGTCAACCCGCGAGCGTAAGAAAATCCATCAGTGGTACTACCGCGCCGACGATATCGAACATAAAACCAAACTGCTGGTGAATCTGTTGCAACAGCCGGAAGCCACCCGCGCTATCGTGTTTGTGCGTAAGCGCGAGCGCGTGCATGAGCTGGCTAACTGGCTGCGTGAGGCCGGGATTAACACCTGCTGGCTGGAAGGCGAGATGGTGCAGGCCAAGCGAAACGAAGCTATCAAGCGCCTGACCGACGGCCGCGTCAACGTGCTGATCGCCACCGACGTCGCTGCCCGCGGTATCGATATTCCGGACGTCAGCCACGTCTTTAACTTCGATATGCCGCGTACCGCGGATACCTACCTGCACCGTATCGGTCGTACCGGCCGCGCCGGTAAAAAAGGGACCGCCATTTCTCTGGTCGAGGCTCATGACCACCTGCTGCTGGGTAAGATTGGTCGCTATATTGAAGAGCCGTTGAAAGCCAGAGTTATCGATGAACTGCGCCCGACGACCCGTGCGCCGAGCGAGAAGCTGACGGGTAAGCCATCGAAGAAAGTGCTGGCGAAGCGTGCGCAGAAGAAAAAAGATGAAAAAGAGAAACCGCGGGTGAAGAAGCGCCACCGCGATACGAAAAATATCGGTAAGCGCCGGAAGCCAAGCGCGGCCGGGACGCCATCAGCGTCCAGCGATGAGTAAAAAAAACGCCGGGATATCCCGGCGTTTTCACATCTGGCGTTAGCCTTACAGGCTTTCGGTAAAGGTACGGGCGATAACGTCGCGCTGCTGTTCCGGCGTCAGAGAGTTGAAGCGTACCGCGTAGCCGGAAACACGAATGGTCAGCTGCGGATATTTTTCCGGATGCTCAACCGCGTCCAGCAGGGTTTCGCGACGCAGCACGTTAACGTTCAGGTGCTGACCGCCTTCGACGCGCACTTCCGGTTTCACGTCCACCGGGATTTCACGGTATTCGATTTCACCCAGTTTGCTTACCGCAACCACATCATCTTCCGCAAAACCACCTTTGGCGCACAGGCAGCGCGCTTCGCCTTTTTCGCTATCCAGCAGCCAGAAAGAGTTGAGCAGGTCGTCGTTTACCGCTTTAGTAATTTGGATACCAGTAATCATTTGATGCCTCCCAGGCAGTGTTTATTCGATTTTGGCCTCTTCGCGGCCAATTGGTAAAACCATTGTTGTATGAGTGTATATATATCAGCCGCACCCTCGGCATTCCTTGATATAAATCAATAAAAACCACTCACCCAACGTGGGTATAGGAGGTTTTTATTGTTTTACATCAAGTTACGCCATTGTGAGCTATAAATAATTTTGTAAATTTTCAATTTTTTTTGCATAAAAGCCGGCATCAAGCCGTGCCGATTTTGTTCTATAGAAAGAAGCCGTTAAGCTATAGCGATGACCCTTTTGCAGGAGAGCAAGATGACCACCCCTTTAACCTGGCATGACGTGCTGGCGGATGAAAAGCAACAACCCTATTTTCTCAATACTCTGAAGACCGTCGCCGAAGAGCGCCAGTCCGGGATCACCATCTATCCGCCGCAAAAAGACGTCTTCAATGCGTTTCGCTTTACTGAACTGGGCGATGTCAAAGTCGTCATTCTCGGCCAGGACCCCTATCACGGCCCGGGTCAGGCCCACGGTCTGGCGTTCTCAGTTCGTCCGGGCGTCGCGATCCCGCCTTCGTTGCTGAATATGTATAAAGAGCTGGAGGCCACGATCCCCGGCTTTACCCGCCCCACCCACGGTTATCTCGAAAGCTGGGCACGACAGGGCGTGCTGCTGCTGAATACGGTCCTGACCGTCCGCGCCGGACAGGCGCACTCGCACGCCAGTCTGGGCTGGGAGACCTTTACCGATAAGGTTATCGCTTTAATCAATGAGCATTGCGAGGGAGTAGTTTTTCTGCTGTGGGGCTCCCATGCGCAGAAGAAAGGCGCGATTATCGATCGTCAGCGCCACTGCGTGCTGAAGGCGCCGCATCCATCACCGCTCTCTGCGCATCGCGGCTTCTTTGGCTGCAACCATTTCGTACAGACCAACCAGTGGCTGGTTGACCGCGGCGAAACGCCGATCGACTGGATGCCGGTCCTTCCCGCTGAAAGCGAGTGATTGACAGCCATAAAAAAAAGCCAGCATCAGCTGGCTTTTTTGCATTCAGGCAGGCGAATCACGCCTTGTTCTGACGCCACCATTCCGCCAGCAGGACGCCGGTCGCCACAGAGACGTTCAGGCTTTCGACGTTGCCGGTACCGTCGATGGCAACGCTGAGATCGGCGCTGGAAATCGCCGCATCGGACAGACCATCACGTTCCTGGCCTAACGCCAGCACCATTTTCTTCGGCAGCTCGGCTTTAAACAGCGGGGTACCATTATGGCTGGACGTTGAGACAATCGCGTAGCCCGCTTTGCGGAACTGATCGAGGGTATCGATAAAGCTGTCGCCGGTGATCGGTTCAACATGCTCCGCACCGCCCTCCGCCGTACGGATCGCCGCCCCGGACTCCAGCACGCCGGCATCCTGAACCACCACGCCCTTCACGCCAAAGTGCGCGCAGCTGCGCATGATCGCCCCGAGATTATGTGGGTTACCCACATCTTCCAGCGCCAGAACGCAATCTTCTTCCCCGGCCTTCGCGACCCATTGAGCAACAGAAGTGCCGTGGCGTTTTTTGATCAGGAAGCAGACGCCGCCGTGATGCTCGGTGCCGGAGGCTTTCGCCAGCTCGGCTTCGTCCACCACGTGATAGGCCTTACGGTTGGCCGCCATCCAGCGCAGCGCCTCTTTAAAGCGCGGCGTCACGCTCTGAATAAACCAGGCGCGAACGATAGCTTCCGGACGGCTCTGGAACAGCGCCTGGCAGGCGTTTTCGCCATATACGCGGGTCTCTTCCGCACGCTGACGACGCAGCACTTCCGGATCGATAAAGCTCTTCCCGCTGATCCCGCCGTGATCTTCTTTTACCGGCGTCTCATCGCCAGGAGCGCGGGAAACGGTACGCCACGGAGACGCATCGTCGCGATGAAAATCATCGCGTTTGCGCTCGTCACGCTTACGGTCGTCACGTTTGCGATCGTCGCCGCGGCTGTTTCGTTCGTCACGCGCAGGGCGGCTGCGGCCGTCAACACGAGATTTTCCTGGACGACCTCCCCCTTTCCCGGTACGTGGGTTATGGGTGCGTTTGTCAGAATCATCATCACTGCGGACATACATCACTTTGACCTTGCCGCTTTTATTTTTCAGTTCGTCGCTCATCAATTTTCTCCACCTGCGCTGCGCGAAGCGCGCAGATTACCCGATGTGCCATCGCTTCGCCATGATTTCGTTTAAAAGCCGGCCTCTATTGCACTCATCGAACAAAACGCATTGTCCTCAAATAACACTTCATCGATAATATGTAACATCACAGAAACATATCGGCCACGTGCCACGTTGCAACCCATAACCAGAGGTTAGTTATGAATACCGTTTGTGCCAGTTGTCAGGCTCTGAACCGCCTCCCGGACGATCGTAGCGCGGATGGCGCAAAGTGCGGACGCTGCGGTCACGATCTTTTTGACGGCGACGTCATCAACGCGACCGGGGCAACGCTGGATAAACTCTTGAAGGACGATCTGCCGGTCGTTGTCGATTTCTGGGCGCCATGGTGCGGACCCTGCCGTAGCTTCGCGCCGATCTTTGAAGACGTCGCGGAAGAGCGTAGCGGGAAGATGCGTTTTGTGAAAGTCAACACCGAAGCGGAACGTGAGCTTAGCGCCCGGTTTCGTATCCGCAGCATCCCGACCATTATGATGTTCAAAAATGGCGAAGTGATCGACATGCTCAATGGCGCAGTGCCAAAAGCGCCATTCGATAGCTGGCTTAACGAAGCCGGCCAACAATAACCCTTCCGGGGCACCGCTTGTGCCCCGTTTTCACCTCTGCGACAATAGCGTTTTTCACTAGCGACTCCCATGACTGATAACGCTGTCCTTCGCCTGCGCGCCGAACGTCTCGCGCGAGCTACCCGCCCTTTCCTTGCGCGCGGTAATCGCATCCGCCGCTGCCAGCGCTGTCTGCTGCCGCTCAAGCAGTGCCTGTGCGCCACGTTAACCTCAGCGCAGGCCGCCAGCCGCTTCTGCCTGGTGATGTTTGATACGGAACCGATGAAGCCCAGCAACACTGGCCGGCTCATCGCCGATATTCTGCCAGATACCGAAGCGTTTCAGTGGTCGCGTACCGAACCGCCGCAGGCGCTGCTCGATCTGGTCGCCCATCCTGATTATCAGCCCATGGTCGTATTTCCGGCCTCCTATGCCGGGCCGGATCGCCAGGTCCTGAGCGCGCCGCCGTCCGGTAAACCCCCGCTGTTTATCATGCTCGACGGCACCTGGACCGAAGCGCGCAAAATGTTCCGTAAGAGTCCTTATCTCGACGCGCTGCCGATTATCTCCGTCGATCTGTCGCGCATCTCTGCCTACCATCTGCGCGAGGCGCACGCCGACGGACAATATTGTACCGCGGAAGTGGCCATCGCCCTGCTGGATCTGGCGGGCGATGCCCCGGCCGCCGCTGCGCTTGGCGAGCACTTCACCCGCTTCCGGACCCGCTATCTGGCGGGAAAAACCCAGCATAAGGGCAGTATCACAGCGGGCCAGGTGGAAAACGTTTAAAATCATTCGGTCACTGGGATGAAAGGAGACCGGTATGAGCCAACGAGGCCTGGAAGCGCTGCTGCGACCAAAGTCCATCGCCGTTATTGGCGCATCAATGAAGCCGCAGCGAGCTGGCTATCTCATGATGCGCAACCTGTTAGCCGGCGGCTTCAATGGCCCGGTGATGCCGGTCACCCCCGCCTGGAAGGCGGTTCTTGGGGTACTGGCATGGCCTACCATCGAGAGTCTGCCGTTTACCCCGGATCTGGCGGTGCTCTGTACTAACGCCAGGCGTAATCTCGAATTGCTCGAAGCCTTAGGGCAAAAAGGCTGCAAGACCTGCATCATCCTCTCTTCGCAGCCGGAACAGTACCCGGCGCTGCTCGAATGCGCCGCGCGCTATCAGATGCGTCTGCTCGGCCCCAACAGTCTCGGACTGCTGGCCCCATGGCAAGGGCTGAACGCCAGCTTTTCACCGGTGCCGATCCATCGCGGTAAACTGGCCTTTATCTCGCAGTCGGCCGCCGTCTCCAATACTATCCTTGACTGGGCGCAACAGCGCGAGATGGGTTTTTCCTACTTCATCGCCCTGGGCGATAGCCTGGATATTGATGTCGATGACCTGCTGGACTTTCTGGCCCGCGACAGCAAGACCAGCGCCATTTTGCTGTACCTCGAGCATCTCAGCGACGCGCGCCGCTTTGTCTCCGCCGCGCGCAGCGCTTCGCGAAACAAACCTATCCTGGTGATTAAAAGCGGCCGTAGTCCGGCGGCGCAGAAGCTATTGCACGCCAATTCCGGGATGGACCCGGCATGGGATGCGGCCATTCAGCGCGCTGGTCTGCTGCGGGTGCAGGATACCCATGAGCTGTTCTCTGCGGTGGAAACGCTCAGCCACATGCGCCCGCTGCGCGGTGAAAAACTGATGATCGTCAGCAACGGTGCGGCGCCGGCGGCGCTGGCGCTGGATGAGCTTTGGTTGCGAAACGGTAAGCTGGCGACTCTCAGCGAGGAGACGCGCGACGCCCTGCGCCAGGCGTTGCCGGTTGGCGTGGAGATCGCCAACCCGCTGGATCTACGCGATGACGCCAGTAGCGAACACTATCAGCGGGCGGTGAATGTTTTGCTCAACAGTCAGGACTATGACGCGCTGCTGGTGATCCACTCTCCCAGCGCCGCCGCGCCGGGCACCGAGAGTGCCCTGGCCCTGATTGACGCTCTGAAGCATCACCCGCGCGGTAAATATGTCACCGTGCTGACCAACTGGTGCGGCGAATTTTCCTCGCAGGAAGCGCGACGTTTATTCAGCGATGCCGGCCTCCCTACCTACCGTACGCCGGAGGGCACGATCACCGCTTTTATGCATATGGTGGAATACCGTCGCAACCAGAAACAACTGCGCGAGACGCCGGTGCTACCAGACTCCTTAACCGCCAATACCAGCGAGGCGCATGCTCTGCTGCAGCAAGCGATAGAAGACGGCGCCACCACGCTGGATACTCACGAGGTCAGCCCGGTGCTTCGGGCCTATGGCATCCACACGCTGCCAACCTGGATTGCCGCTGACAGCGCGGAAGCGGTGCATATCGCTGAGCAGATAGGCTATCCGGTTGCGCTGAAGCTGCGTTCTCCGGATATCCCGCACAAATCAGAAGTACAGGGGGTCATGCTCTATTTGCGTACCGCCGCCGAGGTGCAGCAGGCTGCAGATGCGATGATCGATCGCGTCAAACTGGCCTGGCCCCAGGCGCGCATTCATGGATTGCTGGTGCAAAGCATGGCCAATCGCGCTGGCGCCCAGGAGCTAAGAGTAGTGGTTGAGCACGATCCCGTCTTCGGCCCGTTGATTATGCTAGGCGAGGGCGGCGTGGAGTGGCGGGCCGAGGACCAGGCCGCCGTGGCGCTGCCGCCGCTGAATATGAACCTGGCGCGTTATCTGGTGATCCAGGCGATCAAAAATAAGAAGATCCGCGGCCGCAGCGCCTTGCGCCCGCTGGATATCGCTGGCTTAAGCCAGCTGCTGGTTCAGGTCTCGAACCTGATCGTCGACTGCCCGGAGATCCAGCGCCTGGATATTCATCCCCTGCTCGCCTCCGGCAACGAGTTTACGGCGCTGGACGTTACCCTGGGGCTTGCTCCCTTCAGCGGCGACAGTGAAAGCCGTCTCGCTATTCGTCCCTATCCGCACCAACTGGAGGAGTGGGTGGTGATGAAAAATGGCGATCGCTGTCTGTTCCGGCCGATCCTCCCGGAAGATGAGCCACAGTTGCTCGCATTTATCGCCCAGGTCACCAAAGAAGATCTCTATTATCGCTATTTTAGTGAGATCAACGAATTTACCCATGACGACTTAGCCAATATGACCCAGATCGACTACGATCGAGAAATGGCGTTCGTTGCCGTCAGGACCAGCGCAGAGAAGAGCGAGATCCTCGGCGTGACGCGGGCGATCTCCGATCCCGATAATATTGACGCCGAGTTTGCCGTTCTGGTCCGTTCAGATTTAAAAGGGTTAGGCCTGGGGCGAAGGTTGCTGGAAAAGCTGATCGCCTATACGCAAAGCCATGGCCTGCAGCGCCTTAATGGTATTACGATGCCAAATAACCGAGGCATGATAGGCCTCGCCAGAAAGCTGGGATTCACCGTCGATATTCAGCTGGAAGATGGGATTGTCAGCCTGTCGCTGCCCCTGAATCAGGGATAATCGCGCGACGCTGACCGCAATTGTTGACCACATTAGCGGGTAGTAATGGTATTATTGCCCGCTTACGTCGTCTGCATGGTACAGAAGACCCTTCAATAAACAGAGAAGAAACGCACTGTGATGTTGTCAAAATTTAAGCGTAATAAACATCAACAACACCTTGCCCAACTCCCTAAGCTTTCTCAGTCAGTTGATGATGTAGAGTTCTTTTACGCCCCTGCGGAATTCAGGGAAGCGTTACTGACCCGGATTGCCCACGCCACTCAGCGTATATGCATTATTGCGCTCTATCTGGAGCAAGATGATGGCGGAAAAGGAATTTTGCAGGCCCTTTATGACGCCAAACGCCAGCGTCCGGAACTGGATGTCCGCGTTCTGGTGGACTGGCACCGCGCTCAGCGTGGCCGTATCGGCGCCGCCGCCTCTAATACCAATGCCGACTGGTATTGTCGGATGGCCAATGAAAATCCAGGGGTAGATATCCCCGTTTACGGCGTGCCGATTAACACCCGGGAGGCGCTCGGCGTTCTCCATTTCAAAGGCTTTATTATTGATGACTGCGTCCTCTACAGCGGCGCCAGCCTGAATGATGTTTATCTGCATCAGCATGATAAGTATCGCTATGATCGCTATCAGTGCATCCGTAACGGCAAAATGGCGGACATCATGTTCGACTGGGTCGACAACAATCTGGTTCAGGGGCGCGGCGTTAACCGTCTCGACAGACCGGATCGGCCAAAAAGCCCGGAAATCAAAAACGACATTCGCCAGTACCGTCAGGAGCTCCGCGACCGCAGCTACCATTTTGTCGGCACCGCTGGTGACGAAGAACTCTCCGTCACCCCGCTGGTAGGCCTGGGTAAATCGAGCCTGCTGAATAAAACCATCTTTCACCTGATGCCCTGTGCCGAACACAAGCTGACGATCTGCACCCCCTACTTCAACCTCCCTGCCGTACTGGTAAGAAATATCATCCAGCTGCTGCGCGACGGAAAACAGGTGGAGATTATTGTCGGCGATAAAACGGCTAACGATTTCTACATTCCTGAAGATCAGCCGTTTAAAATCATCGGCGCCCTTCCCTATCTGTATGAGATCAACCTGCGGCGTTTCCTCAGCCGGCTGCAGTATTATGTCAATACCGATCAGCTGATCGTCCGCCTGTGGAAGGATGATGATAACAGCTACCACCTGAAAGGCATGTGGGTTGACGATGAGTGGATGCTGCTCACTGGCAACAACCTGAACCCGCGCGCCTGGCGGCTCGATCTGGAAAACGCCATTCTGATCCACGATCCAAAGCGGCAGTTGGGGGCCATGCGGGAGAAAGAGCTGAAGCTCATCCGCACCCACACCACGGTAGTGAAACATTATCGGGATCTGCAAAGTATCGCCGACTATCCGGTGAAAGTGCGAAAACTGATCCGCCGCCTGCGGCGGATCCGCATTGACCGGCTGATCAGCCGTATTCTCTGACTATCAGCCCCGCCTCGACGGGGCTTTTTTCTGGAAGCGCTATGCGTACGATAATAGTGATTGCTTCGCTGCTGTTAACCGGCTGCAGCCACATGGCAAATGATGCATGGTCCGGTCAGGACAAAGCCCAGCATTTTCTGGCCTCAGCGATGCTCTCTGCCGCTGGCAATGAATATGCGCAACATCAGGGTTACAGCCGGGACCGCAGCGCCGCTATCGGCCTGATGTTTTCCGTCAGCCTTGGCGCCTCAAAAGAGCTTTGGGACAGCCGCCCGGCTGGGAGCGGCTGGAGCTGGAAGGATTTTGCCTGGGATGTCGCCGGCGCGACCACCGGCTACGCTGTATGGCAGTTGGCTCATCAGTAAGCGTTACAGACGCAACCCCTTCCCTTTGCGATGCAACATCAGGGAGACAAGGAAGGCAATGGCGGCCATCACCGTCACATACCAGTAGAACGCGTGCTCTATCCCTGCCGACTTAAGCGACAGCGCGACGTACTCCGCAGAGCCGCCGAACAATGCGTTCGCGACGGCATAGGACAACCCGACCCCAAGCGCGCGAACCTGAGCCGGGAACATCTCTGCTTTCAGGATGCCGCTGATCGAGGTATAGAAACTGACAATCAGTAAGGCGCAGATCACCAGGCCGAAGGCGGCATAGGGTGAGCTCACTTTTTGCAAGGCGCTGAGAATAGGCACGGTAAATAACGTCGCCAGCACGCCAAAGCACAGCATGGAGGTCCGGCGGCCAACTTTATCCGAGAAGGCGCCGAATAGCGGCTGAACCAGCATATAAACGAACAGCGCCGCGGTCATGATCACGCTGGCGGTGCTGGCCGTCATGCCCGCCGTGTTGACCAGATACTTTTGCATATAGGTGGTGAAGGTGTAGAAGGTCAGCGATCCGGCGGCGGTAAAGCCTAACACCATCGCAAAGGCCCGGCGATTGCGCCACAACCCTTTAAATGAGCCAGCCTCTTTCAGCGCCCGGGTCTCCTGCTTCGAGGTTTCGTCCAGCTGGCGACGCAGCCACAGCGCGACGATAGCCAGTACCGCCCCGAGGGCAAAAGGAATACGCCATCCCCAGGCATGGAGATCTTCATCGCTAAGCACCTGCTGGAGCGCCACAACCACTAATACAGCCAGCAGTTGACCACCAATCAGCGTAACGTACTGGAAGGAGGCATAGAAGCCTTTCTTACCCTCCACCGCGACTTCACTCATATAGGTCGCACTGGTGCCGTATTCTCCGCCAACAGACAGCCCCTGGAACAGACGCGCCAGCAGCAGCAGCGCCGGGGCCCAGGTGCCGATCACCGCATAACCCGGCAGACAGGCAATCACCAGTGAGCCAAAGCACATCATGCAGACCGAGATAAGCATGGACGTTTTACGTCCCCGGCGGTCAGCGATCCGACCAAACAGCCATCCACCGATAGGACGCATCAGAAATCCGGCGGCAAATACGCCTGCCGTTTGCAGCAGTTGGGTGGTGGTATTTCCGGATGGAAAGAAGATGTGCGCGAAATAGAGCGAGCAGAATGAGTAAACGTAAAAATCAAACCATTCAACCAGATTCCCCGAGGAAGCGCCAACAATTGCCCAAATACGACGACGGGTATCGGCCAGTTCCGGCGCGCCCCGTTCGGTAATGCTACTTTCTGTCATTGTTATATTGCTCCAGCAAAGACTGCAATCTGTCTTGTCGGGCGTACCACGTCACGCAGACAAATTAATTAGTAAACTAAATGTTATATAATTGTTATTTTTTTATATGTGATTGGATTCACATTTTTTTTCGCAAGCACGGTTTTCGCGATCATCGCCAGCGCAGGGGCAGGGAAAAAGTGGATTATGGCGAAGGGATTGCCATGACGGGGTTTTATTTTGCGTTGAAAGGAGATAATGGAGCGAACATGGCGTAATTTTCGCCGGAGGCGGTGCTGCGCACTTTTTCCGGGGTACGGTTTTGTAGCCCCGGTAAGCGCAGCGCCACCGGGTGAGATATACCGGCACGCTGGCCGGACGCCAGAAACGCAAAAAGCCCATCCGACAGGATGGGCTCTTCACTTGTTTGATGCCTGGCAGTTCCCTACTCTCACATGGGGAGACCCCACACTACCATCGGCGCTACGGCGTTTCACTTCTGAGTTCGGCATGGGGTCAGGTGGGACCACCGCGCTAGTGCCGCCAGGCAAATTCTGTTTTATCAACACGTCTCACCAACGTATCGATTAATCTGTATCAGAGCTGAAAATTCTCTCAATCCGCCAAAACATCTTCGGCGTTGTAAGGTTAAGCCTCACGGTTCATTAGTACCGGTTAGCTCAACGCATCGCTGCGCTTACACACCCGGCCTATCAACGTCATCGTCTTTAACGTTCCTTCAGGAGACTTAAAGTCTCAGGGAGAACTCATCTCGGGGCAAGTTTCGTGCTTAGATGCTTTCAGCACTTATCTCTTCCGCATTTAGCTACCGGGCAGTGCCATTGGCATGACAACCCGAACACCAGTGATGCGTCCACTCCGGTCCTCTCGTACTAGGAGCAGCCCCCCTCAATTCTCCAGCGCCCACGGCAGATAGGGACCGAACTGTCTCACGACGTTCTAAACCCAGCTCGCGTACCACTTTAAATGGCGAACAGCCATACCCTTGGGACCTACTTCAGCCCCAGGATGTGATGAGCCGACATCGAGGTGCCAAACACCGCCGTCGATATGAACTCTTGGGCGGTATCAGCCTGTTATCCCCGGAGTACCTTTTATCCGTTGAGCGATGGCCCTTCCATTCAGAACCACCGGATCACTATGACCTGCTTTCGCACCTGCTCGCGCCGTCACGCTCGCAGTCAAGCTAGCTTATGCCATTGCACTAACCTCCTGATGTCCGACCAGGATTAGCTAACCTTCGTGCTCCTCCGTTACGCTTTGGGAGGAGACCGCCCCAGTCAAACTACCCACCAGACACTGTCCGCAACCCCGGTAAGGGGCCAACGTTAGAACATCAAACATTAAAGGGTGGTATTTCAAGGTTGGCTCCACGCAGACTGGCGTCCACGCTTCAAAGCCTCCCACCTATCCTACACATCAAGGCTCAATGTTCAGTGTCAAGCTATAGTAAAGGTTCACGGGGTCTTTCCGTCTTGCCGCGGGTACACTGCATCTTCACAGCGAGTTCAATTTCACTGAGTCTCGGGTGGAGACAGCCTGGCCATCATTACGCCATTCGTGCAGGTCGGAACTTACCCGACAAGGAATTTCGCTACCTTAGG